>Ga0214921_10000554_pt1 | contig 68985 bp, 44 predicted proteins | sample LL1505_MetaG_FD_177992 | JGI IMG/M metagenome (GOLD analysis project Ga0214921, IMG submission 177992) | Freshwater microbial communities from Lake Lanier, Atlanta, Georgia, United States - LL-1505 | ecosystem: Environmental > Aquatic > Freshwater > Lake | place: USA: Georgia | collected... | reverse complement strand
AAGAACAAGAATATCAAAGAAATCAAGAACAAGAATATCAAAGAAATCAAGAACAAGAATATCAAAGAAATCAAGAACAAGAATATCAAAGAAATCAAGAACAAGAATATCAAAGAAATCAAGAACAAGAATATCAAAGAAAACAAGAAAAAGAATATCAAAGAAATCAAGAACAAAAAAAACAAGATTTAATAGAAAGAAAAAAAGAAGATCTACAAAAGAAACAAGATAAATTAAAACAACAAATTATGGAAAAAGAAAAATTAAAAAAAAATGAAGAATATAAAAAATTCATAGAACATCACAATGAAGTAGAAGAGAGTACATCTAGAAAATATAATAATAAATCACAAACACAAAGAGAATTGTTTGATCAATTAAAAAATTTAAATAAACAGTTACTATCACAAATTAATTTATTAAAGACTGATAATCAAACTGAAATTATTAAACTCCAATCAACACTTGAGTTAAAAAATATAGAAATTACTAAACTCCAATCTAATTTGGAGTTAAAAGATATAGAAATTTATAAATTACAATCAACACTTGAGTTAAAAGATATAGAAATTACTAAACTAAAGTCTAATTTAGAATTAAGAGATATAGAAGTTACTACACTTAAATCTAATTTAGAGTTAAAAGATATAGAAATTAATAAATTAAATTTGGTTAAAGATAATAAAATCTTAAACAATATTCAATTAGAAATAGCACCTGACAATAGTATTAATAATTATCAATATAATTTTCCAAAAATAGAAAATGTAATAGGAATAAAGTTATTAAATTATAATATTCCAACTAAAAAATTTAATATTGAAGAAAATATAAATAATTTATTTAAATATAGTATCAATGATTTAGAAAAAGAAATAATATTAGAAACAGGATTTTATAATATAGATCAATTAATAACTATATTAAATGAAAAACAATCTGATTTAATATTTGAATTAAATAATATAACCCAAAAAATAACTATTAAATCAGAACAAGAATTTACTATTGGAAAAACATTATTTTCTATAAATAATTTAGGATTTACACAGAGTTTCAAGAGTACTAATGGTCATATTGTTCTATCAAATAAAATATGGGATTTACGAATAGATAATAAGGTATATTTATTTTTAAGTAACATTGATAATGAAAATCCATTTGGTATATTATATACAAATACTATATCAGAAGCAGAAATTACATTTGAACACCCTGTAAATTTAGAGTATTTAAATATAATATTTAAAGATGCAAATGGTTATGAATTAAATTTCTATGATATTAATCATTATTTAAATATTCAAATGAATTTAGAATAAGATTAAGTATTTCTAAAATATACTTTTCTGCATTTATTAACTTCGTCATCTAATGTTATATTTTTTGTTATACTATCAAATGTTTCTCCCTTTGCTAAACGTAAAATAAAATTAATAGAATATACACCACATTCTGAATTAGCTTGTTGATGTTGTATATTATTATATCTAATATCAAAACCATTCAATTTTTCATTAACTTGTTTATAATATTTCATAGATGTTTTTTTATCTAATGAGCTTATCATTTTTAAAACTTTTGAAAAATCAAGTTCATTATTATATTTTTTTTTATACATATAATTTAATATATGATTATTAAATTTTTTAATTCTTTTACCTGGTTTTTTTCCAAATGAATCAAAAAAATATAACTTATTTTTAACAAGATCTGTGTATAATGCTACCCAATGGGAGCCATTTTGATCATGTGTATCTAAATTTATAACCATACCTAATTTAGTTTTTCCATCTTTTATAAAATCATCAAAATTAATATTTGATAATCCTAATATAGGTAACTCTTGAAAATCATATGGTACAGCACCTAAAAATACAAAATCCTTGTATAAATCTTCATATTGACTAACTACATCATTAATGTGTGTGGTGCTTAACCATTCATATTTTTTGTTAGGTCCAGTAGGGCGAAATGTATTATCATTAATATCTTCATTATTTAAACTTTTAACTACATCTAATCTTAACCAACATGTTTGTGAATCACATGATTTTGAAAATGCGTCAGTTAGTCTATTAACTAGTTCTTTTTTATTATCTGTAATTTTAATCTGCGACGCTTTATTAATTTTATTATATTTGTTAGCAATTAATTTTAATGATTCTAAAGTAAAACAGGACCCTTCAGTATACTTTATATGTGGCGCACATTTTTCTTTCTTTGTATCCATTATATTAAACTATAAAATATTTAATATAGTAATTTAAATACTTTTTTCTATATTTATTATATAATGTCAAGTGATAAAAAATATTTAAAATATAAAATTAAGTATCTTAATTTAAAAGCACTAATTCATAACCAACGCCTTAATTCATCACAACATGGTGGTTCTCGAGAAATTAATAACTTAACAGAAGAATCTGATGGATTACCTACACATTTAGAAACAATAACACCTACTGAAAATTCAGTTACCTCAAATACATTTAATGGATTACCTGAACAATTATCTGACAGTCCTGCAAGTGAACAAGTAAGTGAACATTCAACAAATGTTAAAGCTTTTCAAGTAGGAGGTACACGCAAAATTCGCAAAGAATCAGAATTATCAGATAGTGAAATATCAACAACTGAAAGTTCATTATTATCATTTTCATCAGTAGAAAGCTCACAATCGAGTGATTCATATTAAATGCGTATATCAAATATAAAAATAAACTCTAATAATAATGATAGATATTAATGGAATCGATGAGTTAGATGAATTTATAATAAATAATAATGATAAAATCATTATGTTATATTTTGGAGCTAGTTGGTGTGGTCCCTGTAATAAATTAAAAGATAAATTATTAGATAATAATGAAATGTCGAATATAGTTATTGGTTATTTAGATATTGATTTAGAAAAAAATAATGAAATATGTGAAGATTATAATATTAAAATGTTACCTTCCCAACTTTTTGTTAAATTAAATAAAAAAAAATCAAGGGTTAAAGTTATTGGTAGAGTTGATGGTTATGACTGGATTAAGTTAGTAATGACCTATAAAAATATTGAATAATAAATATATTTAGTTGATATATTTATTATTTTATGGAATCTAAGATTAAGATAAACAATATAAGGTTATTAAATTCATGGTGTTACAATTTAAAAAATAACACTGATTGTACTATTTGTAGATGTAATTTAAATTGTAATTCCATTTATGCACAAGAAAAAGGTACTGAATCAAATGTTGTTTTTGGAATTTGTGGTCATACATTTCATTATGAATGTATAGACCCTTGGATTAAATCAAATCCACATTGTCCAATTTGTTCAAGCAAATGGACTTACGCTAAATAAGTTAAAGATAAATAAATATATTATTATATGCAATCATATTATTTTAATAATGAAATTTGTGAAATAGGTATTGATGAAGCTGGTAGAGGACCACTATTAGGTAACGTATATGCAGCTGCAGTTCAATGGCCTCAAAATTTAATTCCACCAGACAATTTAATTGTTGATTCTAAAAAATTATCAAAGAAAAAAAGGAAACTAGCTTTTGACTGGATATTGGCTAATGTAGAAAACTATGGCGTTGGGTATGCAACTAATCAAGAAATTGATAATATTAATATTTTAGAAGCTACAAAGTTAGCAATGGATAGAGCTATAAATAATTTATCTATAAAACCATCATGTTTAATTATTGATGGAATAGGTTGGGAAAATAAATTTAGTAATTATAAAGTTAAATCAATTGTTAAAGGTGATACTAAATTTTATTCAATAGCAGCAGCATCTATATTAGCAAAAGAATTTCATGATAAACATATTGAAGAATTATGTAGTCAAAATGAAAATTTGGATGAGCGATATAATATTCTTAAAAATATGGGGTATGGAACAAAAAAACATATTGATGGTATTAAACAATATGGTTATACTAGTTTCCATCGTAACAGTTTCGTTATAAAAAATATATAATGTATTAATAATGTTAATCATTTTATTTTTAATATTTATTTTTATAATTATATATTTAAATACATTGAAAATTAAAGAAAATGATAAAGTTCCAAAAGATATCCTTACAAGACCAGCTAATAAATTATTAAACTATAATAAGGAAACTATATTGCTATGTTATTTTAGAGATTATATATATTTATGTGACTGGATTAATTCAAATTTTAAAGACATTAAATTATTAATTTACGATAATGATGAACAAGTATTTGATAAAAAAAATACTTATTATATAAGTCTTAGATATATCCCTTTATTGCCAAATAGTTTACCTGAACTAAATTTAGATAAAAAATATCGAGATAAATTACCTATGCATTGGAGTATAACACCGAGAATAAATTCTGGAGGTAAAGTTGGATTTATAAATTTAGAACATTTAACCAATAAATATAATTTAGATTATAATGAAAAGTATTTATTACCAGATATTGATGTTTATGATTATTCATTAGATAATATAAAAATATTTGGTCGAGGAATTTATATTCCATATAAAAATAATTTTATTGAATCTATACAATTAAAATCGTTAATTAATATTAATAAAAAATTTGATATAAGTTTTGTAGGTACTCCTTCAGATAGAAGGTCTAAAATTTTATATAAATTAATAGAGTTAGGGTATAAAGTTGATATAATTGATACTTTTGGTAAAGATCGAGATACTCGTATAGGAGCTTCAAAATTATTGTTAAACATTCATTTAGAAGATGAATGGATTATTTATGAAGCATTAAGATGTGAAAGATGGCGATTTGTAGGTATGCCAATATTAAGTGAAAAATGTATATCGCCTCTTCCAGATGGAATCATAGAATGTGAATATGATAAAATAATTGACAAAGTTAAAGAAATTTTACCTTTATAATTATTTTTTAAAATAATAAAAATTGAAAATAATAATTTAAAAATAATTATAAATATATACATGGAACATCAAGATTGGAAACCAGTAGTATTTACAAAACCTTCTGTAGGTGTAAAACAAATTGTTAAACGACAACTAACAACCACGCAAAATCCTAGTGTTAAATTGGATGAAAATGATGAAGTCATTAAAATCAAAAAGGTACCTAGTGAAATTAGTAAATTACTTACTACTGCACGTGTATCCAAAAAATTAACTAGAAAACAACTAGCTAATCAACTTAATTTGAAAGAAGATGTAATTACAGCTATTGAAACTGGTACAGCCATTTACGATGGTAACCAAATTGCTAAAATTAAAAGACATCTAGGAATAGTTTAATTTATACAAAAAAATTGATACTTATTACGATTATTCGATTAATTTATCTATAACAATGGATAAACTCATGAACAATATGGTTAATATGGATATTACATCATCATCAATTATATACACTAGATGTAGTACACCTAACCAGAATAATCCACAGTATAATTCATCATCAATCGAATCACAACTATTTATGTGCACTGAATTCTGTAAAGATAATAATTTAAAAATATTAGATCATAAAACAGAAATTTGCAGTGGAAGACATAGTAAAAACCAAAAAGTATTATTAAATCTAATTAATAATAATTCTAAAATTAATCTTATAATTTTTGATATTTCAAGATTTAGTAGAAATATTATTGATGGAATGAAAATGATTGAGCAATGTTTACAAAATAATATTACAATCTATTCTGTTAAAGATAATATAATAGTTAAAGATAATAAACAATTAAATCAAATAACAATAGCATTAATGAATGCACAAAATGAAAGCGATGCGATTAGTTTTAGAGTTTCACAATCAATTAAATATAGGAAATCATTAGGTGGTCATATTGGAAAAGATTATTATGGTTATAATCTAATAAAAGAAAACAATATTAAAAAATTAAAAATTAATGATGAAGAACAATTAGTTGTACGATTAATTTTAAAATTAAAATATGGATCAACTTATACTGAAGTTAATAATCTATCTAATTTAATTAATAAATCTGATATTAAAATTTTAGATAAGAAATCACCTATTATTATGTATGGTAATTATGAAAATAGCGATATTGCTTTTTTATTAAATAAAAATGATATTTTTAGAAGAGGTGATATATGGACATCTAATAAAATCCAGCAAGTAGTTACTAAATATCCTGAATATAATACAAAAAAAGAATCTTTATTAGATAGCTTATTTGAAGAATTTTCTAAATTAATAGAAAATAATAAAAATATTAATAAAGATCATGTAATTAGATCAATAAATATATTATATGAACAACTTAATGGATATCCTTCAAATAATATAGATGGATATAATAAATTAAAAAAGATGAAAGATCGTTATGACATTATATCTTATTTAAATGATAATAATGTTAATTTTAAATGTTGGAATGTAGAAGATACATATGATTATATTGAAAATGATTATAAAAGAAAAAGAATAAATTATGATTCTGATTACAGTTGTGAACTTTAATCTAGAAATTCATCATTTGTAAAATCTTTAGATTCTACAACTATTTCTTCTTGAATAGTTTCATTTATTATTTCATTTTCTTCTGTTTCTATTATTTTAACTATAAAACCTTTTTTATTATAAAATTTTCCTCTGTGTTGACTTTGTCTTGAAAACGATGGTAATTGATCAACTAAATCTATTATTATTGGTTGTACTGGATGATCTGTTCTTCTTGTGATTCTTCCAACAGCTTGTTCTATTTCTTTTCTTGGTGTTACCATCAATAATGTATTAAGATCAGGTATATCTAATGCTTCAGATGCCATTGAATATGTTGCAAATATAACTTGTGCTTTTTCTGCTTCATCTAATACTTTTTGTTTTAGCCCACCAATATAAAAACTTGTTGTAGTAACTTCATATGGATCAAGTAAATCTTTTAATATTTTTAAATGTTCTACGCGATCAGATAAAATTAATAATTTTCTACCATCTTCTTCAATTAACTCTAATATTAAACTGATAATATATTTATTTCTAATTTCAATTTCAATAAGTTTATTAATAGTTTTAGGTCGATTTACTTCTTGACCATAATTTTGTTTATATTCTTTAAAATTAGGGTGTTTAATATTATATTTTATAATTTTAACTACTACATTATTAATTATTTCAGTTGGTGCTTTATAAATTATATTACCAAAATACCAATATAATACTTTTTCTAATTTATCTGTACGATTTGGTGTAGCTGACAAAGCTAATGTTTTTTTACATGCAATTATTGGTAATGCTTTTGAGAAATACTTAGATGGTGCATGATGTGCTTCATCAAATATTACAAATCCAAAATCTCTAAATGTATCTGAATCATATTTATCTTTAGCAATAGATTGAAGCATACCAATAACTATTTGTTTATCTTCAATTTCAACTTTATTCTGTTGAATAATTCCAACATCTGCATTTGTAAATTCCTTAGCTCGTTGAAGCCATTGGTTTAATAAAAATGATTTATGCACTATTACCAATGTTTTAACTTTTAATATTGATGCAACATATAAAGCAAGAATAGTTTTTCCTTGCCCACACCCTAATGATAATAATCCACCATCACCAGATTGTAGTTTACTTAATACTTTATCTACAATATCAATTTGTTTAGGGCGTAATTTACCTTTAAATTCAATAGGAATATGTAATCCATTTAATTCTTTATTTATAGGTGGCATACCATATTTTTCTAATCCGTAATATTTTGGGATACATAAATATTTATTATTTTCAAGATATACTGGAAATGTTTCCGGTTTTATATTTTTATTATAAGTTAAATATGGACTAACTGTTAATTCATTCTTGATTCCTTCTATTAATTCTGAATTAGATTTTTTATGAATTAGGTATCCTTCTTTAGCCAATATATTTTTAGTAGAAATCATATAATATAAATAATATAGAATTATATTTTTAAGTTTCAATTTTTATAATTTTAAAAAAAATTATAAAAATGTTAGTAAATGTTATTATAATTTACAAGGTAAATTCTAACATATTGGTACAATTTTTATAATTTTAAAAAAAAATTATAAAAATGTTAGTAAATGTTATTATAATTTACAAGGTAAATTCTAACATATTGGTACAATTTTTATAATTTTAAAAAAAATTTTTTTATAGATATAGTTATATGACAAATTTTCTAAAAAATATTAATCTTAAAAAAAATAATCGTGCGGTAAGTATAATTGGTGCCATTATTTTGGTTTTATTTGCTAGTTTAGCTGCTCCAAAATTACCAAGATCAATTACACAATATTTAGAAAATCCAATCTTAAGATTTGCTATCTTTGTAGGTATTGCTTATTTAGCAACAAAAGATATTATTACTGCAATCATTGCTGTAATAGCTGTTTTGATTTCTTATCAAACATTATCAGTTCATAAGATAACTGATACTGTTATGGATAAAACTAAAATATTATTAGATAATGTTAATACTGAAGCTGTAAAACAATCTGCTCAACACTCTGCCCAACACTCTGCCCAACACTCTGCCCAACAATCTGCACAACAATCACAAGCTGCACAAAATGAAATTTTAAAAATAAATATATTAAAAGAAAATGTTAGAGATTTTACATTAAAAGCAGTTGATTATAATCCAGCTATTAAACCAGGTGATATAGCTAATGCTATTATTGTAACTAATCCTGATCTTAATTATAAATTAGTTAATGATACAGTGAGTGAAACATTACTAACCAGATCTCAAGAAGTTATTAACAATAAGAAATCAGTAACTTTTGTCGATAATACATTTAATAGTAATTTATTAAAGGATAATACTATTACAACTTCTAGTGATAATCGTAATATTAATAAAAAATCTAATAAAAAATATTTACAAGGAAACAGTGATATATACTTGGAACATCTAGATTATAATTACCATACATTAGAAGCTATAGATAGTAAAGTAACATTAACTGATTCATGTTCTAATATCCATAAATCAAATTATCAAGTTAATTCACCAAAAGATAGTTTAGAAAAACCTGATAATGTTTTAAGTGGTTTTGATGAATATGATCTAAATGATCATGGTGCATTTTAATAATTATTTAATAGGAAAATTATATTTTTCTATTAATTAACTAGTTTATTTTTTTAAGCTGTTGCTTAATTTTTCATATTTAGATTCATTGCTTTGAAATATTTTTTTAGCTTCAGCAACTAATCTATCAGGAGTAATACTGGGCATTTTTTCTTTAACATCTTTTTGTAATTGTGAAGCAATTTTTTTGGCACTTGGTCCATTGGGGATTTTTAATTCATCTGCAACAAATTTGCACATTTCTCTATATGCAACCATAGCAGGATGAGAACCACCTTCTTGTTCTAATGCTTTTAATCTCTTATCTGGTTCAGGTGATGCTGATGTAGGGCTAACTTCAGTAGTTGTTATAAATGGTTTAGATTCAGCAGCTACTTTTGTGGGCGTGGGTGGAACAAATACGGATGTATCAGAAACTGAAATATCTTTTGGTTCTTCACTTGATGTTGCTGATTCAACAACTGTAGGTAATGGTTTAACAGATTCAACTGGGGCTCCAATAATTTTTGATGAATTAATTTCACTTTCTGTTTCACTAACATGCATTTTATTTAATAATGCACCAAGAGCAACAAGACCACCTAATGCAAGAACAGCTTTAGCCCCACCTTTTTGTGATTTATTTATAATATTTTTTAATTTATTTTCTAATACTTCAGTATTAATATCTTCAGACATATTACCGCCAGTTTGAAGTAAATTTTTTAATCTATATTCTAATTCTTCAGTTGCAGTTTCACTTTGAGCACCACCATTTTGGTTTAATAATGATTTTAATTTATTTTCAACATTATCACTAGCAGTATTAACATTTGATTCAGATGTTAACATAGAAAGAAGGTTATTAATATCGGATGAATTGATTTTAGACATGTTGGCAGATGATGTAACACTTGCACCGCCGTTTTGAATATTATCATATGATGTAGAACTTAAATTAGTAACAGATTGTAAAATATTAGACGATGTTACACTATTTGTGGATTGTCTTGGTTTAATATTATTATGACTGCTAATGTTTAAAATTTTGTTTAAATTTAAACTACTTTCAGTGGAATTATTATTCATAATATTTTTTACATTATTTTTTAAGAATAAATTAGACATTATATATTATAATATAGATTAAAAAATTTTTTATATATTTAATTTTTATCCAAACTATTATAATATAATGTTTATAAATCAAATAGACGAATTATTTGATAATATTTTAAATAAATTTTTTGATTTTTTAATTAAAAAAGATAGTTTTAATAAATTTAATAAAGATTCTAATTTTGTAAAATATCAAGGAGAAATATTAATAACTATTAAAGATTTTATTAATACATTAGATAAAGCATATATATTAAAAATTGTAAAAAAAGAGAATTATTTAGATGATATTTTTAATATTATTAAAAGATATTGTGCATTTTATATTTATTTGGGCATTGCTTATTATTATAAACAAGGAAGAGACTTATTTATTACTAATATAATTGAAACATCCAAAAATCAAAAAGATACAAAGATACAAATTCAGAACTTTTTTAATTCTGATAATAATTCTAAAATTATTAATTTCTTTATTGATATTCAAAATATTAAATCATTAATTGAATTCAAAACAATGGATAAAATCAAAATTATTTTATTAAATAATCCTATTAAATTTAACACTACAATTAAATTATTTAATGAATTAGGTGAAGATTATATTATTAATAATTTTTTAATCAAAGATAATTTTCATAATATTTTAAAAACTATTATTTTTAGACAAATTTACTTAAAAGAAGAAAAAATAGAAATTAATAAATTATTAAATGAAGTGGATAAAGATTTAGCAGAATATAAATATATTGAAATTATTGTTGCTAATATTAATAAAATTGTCGATTTTAATATCATACAAAAATTTTTAACTATCAAACAATTAAAATCTGGATTAGCAGAAGAAATATATAATTATCTAGAAGAAATGCAAACAGTAGATGATATAATTATAAAAGAAAATCAAGACTTTATTAATTATTTATTTTCAAATAAAATATTGATACCAATTACAGAAGAATTTATTAGATATCATAAAGATTCTGAAAAATATGATGTTGAATCAGATAATAAAAATAGAGACGATACTAAAATTAAATATATAGTAAATAAAATGAATAACATACGAAATTATTATTCACCAATAACAGAAAAAAATCAAAAATTAAAATTAGAAATTGATAAATATTTTTATAGAAATTTAGATCCACGTATGGCTATTTTATATAATGATAATGAAGAAATTAAAATTATTCAAAAATTATTATTTTCTGAAAATGCATCTGATTTTGATCTATTGATTGATCTCGAAAATATTAGAAAATATGCATATGTTAATTTTAAAAATGTTTCTAGAGATTATATTAAATTAAGAACACCTGTTGCAATTGAAGCTATTAGATATACTAATTTAAAAAAGAAGAATACAGAATTACTTGAAACTAGAATTGGTCATAATAATATTGATCTTAATGTAGTTGGTGTTGCATTTAATCCGACCAGATTAAATATAAGTAAAAATAAAAATATGACAAGACGTTTAGATTGTTATACTAAAGGTAACTTAATAAATGTTACTGATATTACAAAAAAAGATAACGGTTTTTTGTCATTTATAAAGGTTATGGAAAGTACAGTTAACAAAAATAATAAAAATAATAAAAATTTATATTATTGGATGTTTAATAATCTAAAAGATATACCAAAATTAAATAAATATATTGATTATAATAAACATGAATCTGAAAAAAATTTTAAGATTATGTTATCAGAAATATATCAAATATGGATAAATTTAGTAAAAGATAAATTTGAGAAATATATATCAAAAAAAAAATCAATAAATGTATGGGAATTAGAATATTTATTTAATATATATAAAAAAAAATATTTTAATTTTAACTTAACAAAAGACATTAAGAATAGTTTGATTAATAGCACTTTGATTAATAAATTAATAGAATTACCAATAACTGAAGATGAAACAGATAATATAATCCCTGGTAAAAGAGATGTTATTATTGAATTACCTAAACTAAATATTAAGATTGATAAAAAAAATATTATTGTTATTAGTCAAACTAAACATGTTGAAGAAATAGAAAATAATATTAATATAGGTAATGCTGTTTGCAATCACTATATTAAATGGGGTAAAATAAATAAAAGTGGTAAGACTGATAAAGAAGATTTAAATCAAATTGTTTTTGAATTTGTTAAACAATATGTTAAAGTTAACGAAAGAGGTGATTATATTTGTAAATCATGTAATGAAGTATTAGCTATACATAAATTTGTATATGAAGGAACGTATAATAAAGAACAAGATCAATTTATGACAACATCACTTGCTGTAACACAAAAACTACATGAACTGCCAAAATATATGGGTTTAAACCGTACAATTACAAATATTGGGAAAAATTTAGAAAAGATAGCATACATGGCTGATATTACTTACTATTTAGGTAATGATTTAGCTATGAAATTACATCGTAAAACAGTAACCAAAGATACTATTGATTTAATTTTATTACATACATCTTATTTAAAAAATCAACTTAAAGATCGTATTACTCAAGCAGGTGTTAAATATAATATAAATAAAGATTATACTAATCTATTCTTTTTTGAACTTAAAGATGAAATATTTTTAACTTCATCAACTGATACAGATTATTATAAAATTATTAAATACAACAATGTAATTTCATATTTAATATTAATTATTATTACTGAATTAAATTCTGGTCAAATATTAAATTTACGTGATGATAAAAGATGTAATTATTTCCTTTATTCTAAGATTGGCCAATCATTATTTAAGGATTTATATTTACGTGTTAATCAAACTGAAAAAATTTTAGTAAATAATATTCCTTTATTAGCATATTGTATTTTTTATTTTAGTTGTTTATTAACAAATAACCGTATTTGGCTATGGGCTACAAAAGAAGATAATAAAGATAATTTTAATATTAATATTCAAAAAACAATTATTCATACAGTTATTGATCTAATTAATACAATAATTGAAGCAAATTTAGAGAAAGAAAAAAATTATTTATATGAAATATTAGCTACTAGATTTACAATAAAAATCAAACATGTTTTTAGTGATACAAATTTATTATCAAGAATTAATGATAAAATAAATAAAAAAGTAAGTATTACACAAGATAATAAAATATCGTTTATTTCTAAAAAAAGTATATATTTACCATTGAATATTAGTGGTGAATTTATTACTGGTCCAAATAAAAAATATTGTGAAATTAGTACCAAAGTATTAAATAAAGTTAAATTTAAACCTGATGCAAATAAAATGGATTTATTAACTAATTGTGATGATGGACAATTCCACCAATGGATCTTTTCTGGTGGTAATTTAGTTTGTAAATTATGTAAAAAAGAATATTATGATATTCTAAAAGATACTAAAACAACAACTGAATCTGATACTAATATTAATTATTTTGATAAAATTAAATTAACATATACTAAAAAATTAACAAAAAGATATTGTTTAACTGGTACTACACATCAAATTGACCCAGCTACTGGTATTTGTAAAATATGTAAAATCAATCCAGAAACTTATAATTATACAAACAAAGAATTAAAACAGTTAGAAGATTATTTTAAGAATAAAGAAATAAAAGATGCTAATGATAACTTTAAATCTATCCATGAAAAGGAATTATTATTGAAGAAAACTAAAGAAATAAATAATAAAATTTTATCAAAATTTGATAGCAGATTTGAAGCAAATATAGTAAATAACTATTCATCTAACAAATTGGAAAATTATATTATCGATTTTATTGAAAGAATAATTAAAATTTTAGGTGTTAAAATTAAAATTAAAAACAAAACAACATATCTTAAAGATACATTATATATTCTAGATCATGATTATTTAGGAAATGATCTTAAACAAAATATAAATATATTAACAAGTGATAATTTAATTCAAACTATACAAAACCATCATGCATTTAATAGAGATGTTTTATATTATAAAGATAAAGCACATAAAGTATATGTATATTATGATATAGTAACATTACAATATTTAGGATATTCTGAAGATAACAAAAATATTAAAAAAAATAAAAATAATGCTTCCATTAAAATAGAATACTCTATCAAAGATATGTTATTGATTTTAGGATTAGAAAATATGTATACTAGTTTATATCATTTAGATTCTAGTCTTATTAATAACTTTACACCAGATAATAATAAAATTATTAATAATCTAATTAGAACCCGTGTTATTAACTTAAAACAAATAATTGCTCGAGTTCAATCAATTATTAATTCTATTAGAAATCATGGTAAAGTAAATAGATTCTATAATGTTGAAGAAAAAGATATTGTTAATGAATTTATTACCAAATTAAAGAATTTTAATCTAAAAGATGAAAATCAATCAAACTCCGTATTTAAGCATTCTAAATATATTTTAAGTTTAGTTAATGTTAAACCAATTTATGGTAATATAAACTTAGTTTACAATAATCAATATTTAGATAATAATATATTAAATACATCAATCAATGCCGATACTAAATTAATTTATTTTTTAGTTATGAATTTGAATAGATTATTAGATTATAATACATTACCAGCAATTGAATCAGAATTGGCTTATTTAATTATTAGAATTATTGAATATTCTTTTAAAATTTATTACAAAGAACATAATTATTTTGAAATAAGAAAGTTTGACTATTTGTTATTATCGGATATTCCTTATATTAACGAAACAGTTAGATTGGATGGTTTTTATCAAGAACTAGTTACATCTCAAGAAATTGACGATGAAAAAGTTAAAGAACAAAATTATGATGCCCAAGAGGCATTCGATTCATTAGATATTGATGATTATGATCAAGATGATGATATTGATGGTAATATGGAAGCATTAGATGGGGATATAGATACATAATAATATAATTAATTTATTATTAAATTAATTATACTTAATAATTTTTTAGGTATTTTAACTGCTTTTAATGTATCTATATTTCCTTTGTAAATTTAAAAATATTATTATTTATATTTTCACCAAATATATTTTTTATTTCATTTTTAAATCTTTCAGGTATTTCAACATTTTTTAAATTATTATTTGTAAAAACATTCATACCTATATATTGAACTGAATCTGGTATTTTTATTTCAGTTAATTTATTCTTTTTAAAAGCCTCAGAACCTATTTCAACTATATTTTTACCAAAATTAATTTTTGTTAATTTATTATCTGCAAAAGCACGAACACCTATTTCCTTAACTGAAGGTGGTATTATTATTTCGGTTAAATTATTTTTTTCAAAAGCAAAATTACTTATTTTTTCTATTTTTATATCGTCTCCAAAAATAATTTTTGTTAATTTATTATCTTCAAAAACACCATCACCTATTTCTTTAACTGAAGCTGGTATTGTTATTTCAGTTAAATTATTATTTTCAAAAGCATCCTTACCTATTGTTTCTATTTTGTTTCCAAGTTCAATTTTCATTAAATTATTATTTTCAAAAGCACTCACACCTATTTCCTTAACTGAAGCTGGTATTATTATTTCGGTTAATTTATTATAAGCAAAAGCTTTCACACCTATTGTTTCTATTTTGTTTCCAAGTTCAATTTTCATTAAATTATTAGTTGCAAAAGCCTCTTCGCCTATAACCTTAACTGAATCTGGTATTATTATTCTTTTTAATCTATTTAGATAAAAAGCACCATCATCTATTTTTTCTATATTTTTCCCGAATATAACTTTTTCCAATATACAATTATAAAAAGCTTTTTCTCCAATTTTTTTAACGTTCTCTCCTAATTTAATACTTTTTAAATTTTTATATTTATCATTTGGAACTATTGTTTCATTGTTTATTACCATTTCAGCAGCATCTTCTGTATATGTAATCTTTATTTTTTTTTCTATATTATTGTATTTAAATATACTATCTATATTATCTTGAAATCTTTCAGGTATTACAACATTTGTTAATGTTTCTTCATTTCCTTCAAAAGCACTAAAACCTATTTCCTTAACTGAAGGTGGTATTATTATTTCTGTTAATTTATTACTTTGAAAAGCCTGATCGCCTATAACCTTAACTGAAGCTGGTATTTTTATTTCTTTTAATCTATTTAAATAAAAAGCTCCAACACCTATTTTTTCTATATTTTCTCTAAGGTCAATTTTTCTTAATTTATTAGTTGCAAAAGCCCAATCACCTATTTCTGTTATATTTTCTCCAAATATAACTTTTCTCAAATTAGAATTTTTAAAAGCATTTGCACTAATTTTTATAACTTCATTTCCTAATATAATACTATTTAGATCTTTTTTACCTTTAACGACTATTTCATTGTTAATTTTATGAGCTTTTTCAGCAATATCAAGATCATCAAGAGCTTTTTCAGCAGCAACATCTTTTTCTTCATTTGTTGTAAATTCAAAAATTTTTATATTTTTATTGTCTCCAAATATATTTTCTATATCATCTTTAAATCTTTCAGGTATTTTAACTTTTGATAATTCATTACTATCAAAAGCTGAATTACCTATTTCAAAAACTGAATCTGGTATAGTTATTTCTTTTAATTTATTCATGTAAAAAGCAAACTCTCCAATTCTTCCTATATTTTCTCCTAATATAACTTTTTTCAATTTACACATTTGAAAAGCACCAAATTCTATAATCTTAACTGAATCTGGTATTTCTATTTCAGTTAATTTATTACCGGCAAAAGCATCTTTACCTATTTTTTCTATATTTTTTCCTAATATAACTTTCTCTAAGAAACTGCCACGAAAAGCACCTTCTCTTATATATTTAACTGAAGATGGTATTATTATTTCTTTTAATAAATTATTAGCAAAAGCATTCTTACCTATTTTTTCTATATTTTCTCCTAATATAACTTCTCTTAACCTACTATTCTCAAAAGCACCTTCTCCTATTTCTTTAACATTATTTCCTAATGTAATATTTGTTAAATTCTTATAAATATCATTTTTAACAATTTTTTCATTGTTTAATCCCTCATTTAATGCAAAAGCTTTTAAGGCAATAATTTTTTTTTCAGCAGCATCTTCTTCTTCACTTATTGTAAATGTAAAAATTTCTTTATTTATATTTTTATCAAATATATTTTCTATTTTATCTATAAATCTTTTAGGTATTTCAACTTTTGTTATTGTATTTATATTTTCTTTAAAAGCACCATCACCTATTTCCTTAACTGAAAGTGGTATTATTATTTCAGTTAATTTATTATTGGCAAAAGCATTTTTACCTATTTTTTCTATATTTTCTTCAATTATAATTTTTGTTAATATATTATCTTCAAAAGCAAAATCACATATTTCCTTAACTGAATGTGGTATTATTATTTCAGTTAATTCATTATTTTTAAAAGCTAAAGCTGCTATTTTTTCTATATTTTCTCCAAGTTCAATTTTGGTTAATTTATTATATACAAAAGCACCATCGCCTATAAACTTAACTGAAGGTGGTATTATTATTTCAGTTAATTGATTATATGCAAAAGCATAACTATGTATTTTTTCTATATTTTTTCCGAATATAACTTTTTCCAAAAGACACTGATAAAAAGCTTTTTCTCCAATTTCTTTAACGTTTTCTCCTAATGTAATACTTTTTAATTTTTTATATTCATTATTTGTAATGATTTTCCCAATGTTTATTTCAATAGGTTTTTCATCAGGGACAACTTCTTCTTTACTTGTTGTATATTCAATTATTTTTTCTTCTATATTGGGATCAAATATATTTTTTATTCTAGCTCTAAAACTTTCAGGTATTATAACTTTTGTTAGTGTATTTATATTTCCTACAAAAGCACCATTTCCTATATCTTGAACTGAATTTGGTATTACTATTTCTTTTAATTTATTTTTCTCAAAAGACCTAGAACCTATTTTTTTTATTTTACCCCCAAGTTCAATTTTCTCCAATTGATTCTTATAAAAAGCACCATCCCCTATTATTTCTAAATTTTCTCCGAATATAACTTTCACCAAATTACCCAAAGCAAAAGTATTTGCCTCTATTTCTTTTACTTTATCACCTAATTTAATATTTGTTAAATTCATATATTTATTATCGGTTGGTTGAACGATTATTTCCTGATTCAATGGGTTTTCTTCTATTTTTTTTTGTGGTTTATTTTGTTTTTTTTTTTTAGCAGAACCATATTGTTTTTTTTATTTTAAATATTTATTTTTATATTTTAAATATTTAATAGTATAATCCATATTATATATTAAATACTATATTATATTTTCAAGTTTAAAATACTTTTATATTTTTCATTCATAAGATCTATTAATTCTTCTGATTTTATAACTTTTTTTTGTTTTAATAATTCTGCGCCTTCTAACAACAATTCTTTTGAATTTCTTAATAAAAAATCAGAATAAGCATACGCATCATTTAATAATTTAAAAACTTCATCATCAATTTGTTCTTTATATTTTTCACTCATACTAGGATAAATTGAACTTTTACCCATACCATAATAATAAATCATTTTTTCAGTTAATTTACGTGCTTCCTCAAAGTCTGATATTGCACCAGTGGTTACTGAAACACCATATACTATTTCCTCCGCAATTCTACCAGCTAATAAAATCATTAAATGCTCAAATAATGCTTCTCTTGTTAAAATACTGGAAGCAGAACTTTCAAATACTGTATAAGCAGGACTTTTGGGAGATGATAGATTAATAACAATTTTTTTCATTTTTGCATGATTTTTTGATAATATACCAACAACTGCATGGCCTAATTCATGTACAGCAATATGATCAATAATATCAGATGTAAACTGGTGGCTAGTTGGTTGCCACCCTGCTAACATTTTATTCATTACTAAATCGATATCAACATCAGTAAATTCTTTACGATTATTTAGTAGTGCATTTAACATTGCCTCATTTAATAAATTTTCTAATTGGGCGCCAGATAAACCATTTGTCATTTCAACAAGATTACTAATAGTTACAGATGAATCAAATGGTTTTCCAGTTATATGAATTTCTAAAATTGCTTTACGTGTTTTATCATCAGGATTACTAATATATATACGTTTATCGATTCTACCTGGGCGAATTAATGCTTCATCAAGTAAATCAGCACGATTTGTAGCACCGATAATAAATACACCTGAAGTATTTTTAAATCCATCTAATCCAACAAGAAGTTCATTTAATGTACTATCTCTTTCATTTCCAGAAACATCACCATCACTAGATCTTTTACGCCCAACCGCATCAATTTCATCAATAAATATAATGCACGGAATATTATCAGTTGCTAATTTAAATAACTCTCTAATCCTGCTTGAACCAACACCAACATATTTATATTGAAATTCTGATCCAGAAACAGCAATAAATCCAGTATTTGCTTCTCCTGCTAATGCTTTAGCTAATAGAGTTTTACCGTTACCTGGTGGACCTTCAAAAATAAGTCCTTTTGGTACACGAACATTATATCCAATATATTTTTCATAATCTGATAATAAATCAACACATTGATATAACTCTTTTTTAATATTATCATATCCACCAACATCAGTAAAATTAACTGGAGATTTTTCTATTAATTCAAAATTTTCTGATTTTTTGTTTCCTTTTTTTTTATTTTTATTTTTTGATATATATGGGTTACCAAACATATCATAGTTTTCACTATCATCATCCGTTTCTTGTTCTGGAAATTTTATATATATTTCTGGGAATTTATTAGTTCTTGGTCTGTAAATATCATTAGAATTTTCAGGTCTATATCTTTCTTTATTATTACCAATTGGATATTTTTTTTTAACTTCTTTATTACCCCCCTTTAAAAACTGATTAAAAAAATCTAATTCTTCACGTGATACACTATATGAATCATCTTTTTTTAATTCATTTTGTAATTTTTTTTCTATTTCATCTAATTCTTTATCGTCTAGGTTTTCAAGTTTTTTTTGAAATTCTTTCATTTCTTGTTCTTCTTGTTCTTCTTCTTGATGTAAATTAATAATATGATATGTTTGTACTGATACATTTTTTGAATTTAACTTTTTTAAATAGTTTTCAATGTAATGTCCAGAAAGAGGATATTTTTTATTAGGAACTAAATATAGATTAGTTTTAGTTTTTGGAGTATTTAAAATAAATGATTGAACAGATACGAATAATAAAAATAAATATTTATACATTATTATTAATATATATTTACGTTTATATCATTTTTAAGTAAATAAAATCTAATTATATATAATTTATGAATCAAAAAATATTTAATAATATACTTCTTTTAATTATCATTCTATTTATAATTAAACAATTATCACCTGAACCTAATTCAGTTTTATTTATTTTAAAAAAATATATAAATTATTTTATGTTCCAAATTAAACAATTATTAGCAAAAATAGGTTTTGGTCAACTAGAAAATTTTGTTTCGCTTAAAACATTTAAGGGTCTACCAGAATTTGGCTCAACTGCACCTAGATATAAAACTTCTTATGAAACAAATTTTATTAATTTTTTTATGAAAAAACATCCAAATGTATCAGAAAATAAAATTAAAAAATTATATTATTATATTCAAGGATTAATTAGTATAGATATTGATCATACATTCTCAACACCTAGTGATAATGTTCCATATGATTTTAACACTGAACAAAAAAATAAAATAGAAAAAATACTATTAAACAAATTAAATAAAGATATGTTTAAATTTACTGATTTTAACTTTGAATCAGATCCAAAATATTATTTAAATTTTAGTGGTAAACAAGTTGATCCTTTTGTATTTAATGTTATGTGTAATTCAGATATAGGTTTATTAAGAGTTTATGTTGATCTTGATATTCGTAATGATGTTTTACAAAATAAAGAATATTTAGTTATTAATGAAATAAAGTTATTAAAAGATAAACAAGTAGTAATTACTAAAAAAGATATTTCAAATAATAACGATGTTAAAATTCATTATGACGCAGATGTAGATCCAAATAATTCCAACCCAAGTCAAAACTTTTCACAAGATTATTTTAAAATAGATAATATAGATGATTATGATAATTCTCTATCAAATAATAAAAATTTAGCTATAACTCAGGAATTACCAATAATCCAAAATGATTTAATGGATGATACTATGTTTATGCCACAAGAAAATAATCAAGCTTTTTCATATTCTCAAGAAGAAAATTTATATGATTTCACAAATGAAAGACCTAATGATAATACATTTATTTATAATGAAACTATAAATTACAATTAAATAAATTTAAAAATTTAATAAAAATTTACTTTAAATTTTTATTTTATAGGTATAGTTATATAATGGGAAAATTTGCAATGATAAGATCAGGCATTGAATTTGTAGTATTCTTATTTGTAATGCTTAGTTTAGTATATACTCCTGGTACAGCTACTAATAAACACAAATACACTAGTGAAGAAGATGGTCATGAATTAAAATTAGATGATGTCAAGATACCAGTTTCACTGTTATCATTTAGTTTATTATTATTAATAGCATCAATTGTTATGGGATTTAAAGATAAAATACCAGCTCTTAATAAACCTTAAATAATTTTAAATTAAATAATATATTTATATATATTATTTAATCAGTAACTTTATAAACTTTAAAAAATGGATCATTTTTTAATATTTCATCAGGTGTTAAATATTCTTCATTAATTAATATTCTACCACGGTCTGATACTAAGTCACCTTTTTTAAATTTATCTGGTACTATACGGTTTACAAATTCCTTTGCTTTACTTGGAATTGTAGTATCTGTAAAAAATTCAGGGAAAAATCCAGAGTGAGTTAATGTATTAAAAAAATAATGTACATCATAATATCTATTCTTAACTGGATTAACATTAATTTTTTTAGTCCAATCAGCTTCTACTTTTGAGTTATCTATAATACCAGGGATTGCTGCAAAATCAAAATCCCATAATTTAATCTGAAATCCAACATTTGTTACAACATATGATTGACCGTTAATAATATATTTATGTTTATCATTATTTGGTAATATTTTCATTTCATTAACTAGCAAATTATTTGCTTTTAAATCATTATGTCTAAAACCAGGATATTTTGATTGAATTACTGCTAATACAGAAAGTACCTGGAAAAATAATGTACGCCAATGCATAATTTTAAAAGTAGTATAATGTTTACGTAAATAATCAAGTAAATCACCTGCATTTGCCCATTCAGATACTAATACAGATACATTAGAATAATATTCGCCTTTTTTATATCTTTCTAAAAATTTATCATAACGTTTATTGTTTACAATATCATCCTTACTTAGTGATAAAAATGGTTTAATACTAGTATTGAATGTTGTTATTGGTAAAATAATATGTGGAGTTTGTTTGTTTATTACAAAATATGATAATAGTCGTATCATTAATAATTCTACATTTTCAGGTCTTTTAATATTATACATATCGCCATAATTTTCTTTTTTTGGATATGCAACTATTTTTACAGCATAATCTTTTTTTTTTGTTTCTTCATCAGGATGGACACCCCTAAATGTATGACCTGTTGAGCCACTTTTAATATACAATAATTTACCACCTAATTGGTTTATAGCAGTTGTAAAATCTAAATATCTTTTAGGTAATAGTTCTCTAATATCTTCTGATTTAATAGTTTCTGTTTTTAACTGCGAAGATTCACTTAAATGTTTAAAATCAACAATTGAATCAATATTTGTTTTATTCAACATTGCTTCAATATCATGTATTCTTTCAGGAATCAAAATTGATTTTTTCTTTTCCATAGTTAATTAATTATATATATTTTTTATTTTTTAAACTATAATTTTATTTTTCATATTATAGATTACTATTAGTAATACTACATGGGATGTATATAATTCTAAACTATTTTGTCCTATTTTTGTTAATATATTACTCTTTGAAAAATTCAAATCATTAATATCTACATGCTGACCAAATACAACGCCACATAACATTAATGATATCCATGGAAATAATGGGAACCAATCCATCATATTATTATGTGCCATTGCTCCTGTAATTGTATCTATTATTGGATTTACTTGTGGAGGGTTATATAATATACTAATTAATAGGATTAATATAGTTAATTTAGGATACGGAACAATAAATGATAAAATAAATGTAGCTATTGCCATGAAATGTAATATACCAAAACGTACAAAAATATCAGGATAATATATATAACTGACTAATGATATAATTAATGCATGAATAGCTATTTTAAATGAACGTTTAGCTCTTTTTTTCCCAGTTGAAGAAAATAAACTTAAGCTAACACCAGCTAAAAATATAAATAGAGTTCTTGCCATATAACCAGAATTATCAACTATTGGATTTTGTGAAAAAGATGTAGAATAATTATTAGAAACATCATAAAAATAAAATATATGATGTATTACCATTAATATAAATGCAATACCGCGTATGTTGTCAATTAATATGGTTCGTGTCATTATTAAATATTGAGATTTTAAATAAAAAATATAATTAGATAATTATAATTTTTATTTAATTTGTATTAATTGAAATAATTGGTTTTTTTGGTTTTCTTCCACGTTTTTTACTTTCACTTAGTGTTGAATCAGAAACTAATCTATCATTATTTGTACTAGTCTCTTCTTGTGTATCAGTAGTATTTATGTTTGTATTATTATTCTGTTGAATTTTTTTAATTCTACTTAAAATATCTTGTACATTTTCAGGTGCTCTTATTTCTGGAACATCTCTACTTGCACTTTTATATACTGGTTGAAATTCTTGGTTATTTTGTTGTACTGATTGATATGCTTTTTGGGTAGTTTGTTGAAATGATTGTTGTAATGGCTGGATAGATGGTTGAAATACAGGTTGTTGAGTTGGTTGTTGAGTTTTAGTAGTTTGTTGTTTTAATTGTTTATCTCGTTCACGTAATGCTTGTTTTTGATTTTCAAGATTTATTTCTTGAGCAGACATAAATTTACTTTCGTTTTTTGGTGGAGCCATCATTTTATTTAACATACCTGTTGCTGCTGTACTTATACCGGGCATTCCTCCTAATTGAGTTTTTGAAAAATGGAATGCGGCACCAGATGCAAATAATAATAATATTAATCTAACTTCAGCTGGTGTAGATTTACCAGTACTCTTATATTTTTCATATAATTCCTCAATAATATCATCATAAGAATCTATTTCAACACTCATGTGTTCTGACCAACCTGATAATTTAAAATCAAATGGATCATATTTATCGTTTGCAAACTCAACTAATGAAATACCATTTAATAATATACTTTTATAAAGCTTAGTTCCATTACGTTTATCAGCGAAACTTTTTAATAATGCATATTCATACTCCATTTCTTCGATAGATGAATTAAAATCATATTCTTTAGTTAATTGATATCCTTTAGATTTTATTTCACTTAATCTTCTTAGTAATTCTATCTTTTTCATTCGAATTTCTTGAGGACTTAAAGTATATGTTGGTATACTTGGTTCTACATATGGTATTGATGTATTTACTTTACTTGGTCCACCTAAATTGATTTTTTCAATTTGTGGTTTTGCACTTGATGATCGTTTACTTGATGATGAAGATGAGGATGATGAAGATGATGTTGTTGATTTTTTACTCTTTTTTGATTCAGATGAATTAATAATATTATCAAGATCAGAATCGCTATCAACTTTAACTGTATGCATAATTTTATCTTTATTAGCAACCATATCAAAGTAATAATCAGTATCAGACGTTTGTCTTTTCATTTCAGTTTTAACTTCAGATTTAGGTCCATTTGTTAATAATTTATTACCTTTGTTATCTAAATAATTTATATTTATCTCAGATGATGTTTCTGAACTCATGAATATATTATAAGTATAAATATTCTTTTCTTTAATTCAACGCATAAAATGAAAAATATTTATAATTTTTATTCATAAATATTTTTTAGAGCGTTTTATATATTATGAAGTAACTCTTTTTCTTGAATTACTTGACCTAAACTGACATAATAAATTGCTAATAATAATGTAATAGGTATATTTGTATTTCCATAGTAATATAAACTTAGAAGGAAAACTATTTTAAAAATAGGATTTTTATAAATTGATTTGACTATTTGTGGTAAATTATCTTTATAATAAATATATATAGCAAAACTGATTATGTAAATTAATAAAACTATATTATTATTCATATATTTTAAAATAGAAAAAATTTAATATCTAAATTATCTTAATACTATTTTAATACAAATGAATTATTGTTCATTAGAAGATGCTTGGAAAAATTCTGATTATATCAGTGACCAGTTTAAAAATTATGATAATCCATATGATAAAAAAAATAATATAGAAAATTTTGCAGATATAAAATATCCAATTGGTGATAGTGAATTAAATTATCAACCACCAGCAAATGATAATTATCAACCTAATCATCGACCCAAAAATAATAATCATCATATACCATTCAATCATCATAACAATATTTTATCATGTGATGATTTTTTAGATCATATTAATACTTGTAGAACATGTAGAACAAAAATAAGAGAACGTTTTTCTTCTAAATTAGCTGATCGTTTACAAAATGTAATTTTAGATAATAAAGATAATGTATTATTAAGTTTAATAGCTGTTTTTATTTTAATTTTCTTCAATTTATTAATTTCTATTTTTAAAAAATAAAATTATAATGCCATTTGATTTGATGACATTGGATCAAATGACATTCCATCATCTTCACCTTCGTATTCCCAATCTAAATTTTTTAAAGTATTTTCACCAAATCCTCCTTTTTTAATTTGATAATCATTATGATTTTTTAGTTTTTTACCTGGATTATTACGTTTAACATCATTGACAATATCATTATAAACATCTTGAATTTTACGTTCAGAATAATTTATTTTTGAAAAATCAACTGGATTATATATTTCAGCATCGGAAGGTTGAAAAAATTTAGTATCATAAATAACATCTTGTTCGCATGGTAAATTAGTTTTTTTGTATGTATCCCTATAATTAGGTGCATAGATTACATCTTTATTATTTTTTACTATATTATTATTTTCTTTGGTTAGATTATTATATGTATTCAATTGATTTTTATTATCGCTTAATTCTAAATTATTATTATAATTTATAATGTCGATATTTTGATATTTATATACTTTATCATCATTATCTTTATCATATGCATCATATTGTATATCGCCAAATTTAGGAATACGGGCTTTAAAACTAAATGTATTATTATCATTCATATTTGTACTAACAAATTTTTCTTTTTTAGTTATCAATTTTATATTATTTAATATGAAAAGTATTATAATGATTAATATAATATTTTGTACAGTTAACATTATTATATTAATTATTAGAAATTTATTTATTTACTATTTTTACTTTGAGATGTTTACATTTAGATTTATTTTCATTAAAATAATCATCAAACCCTGTATAGATTTCTTTTGCTGAATAATAAACAACAATGCCACCCATAACTGCAATAATTATTACAAATAAAACTATAAGTGCACCCATTAAACATTCCCCTGGATCTTTGCAACCACTAGAACCACTAGAACCACTAGAACCACTAGAACCACTAGAACCACTAGAACCTTTAGTAATACTTAGACTACTAGCACCTAATGAATTAACAGTATCCCCAGCTAGAGAACCAACAGTATTAGCAGTAGTACCAGCTAGAGAACCAACAGTATTAGCAGTAGTACCTGCTAGAACACCAACAGTATTAGCAGTAGTACCTGCAAATTCACCAACAGAATTAGCAGTAGTACCTGCAAATTCACCAACAGAATTAGCAGTAGTACCTGCAAATTCACCAACAGAATTAGCAGTAGTACCTGCAAATTCACCAACAGAATTAGCAGTATTATTAGCTGATGTTTGAACGCCTGAAATGGCATTATCTAAAGCATTAGGTTGACCACTATATTTAGGGTTTCCAAATTTATCAGTTCCTTCAAATTTTTTACCTATAACTTCTCCTATTAATACATCTCTACCTAGATTAGGATTATTATTCATAAAAGGTGCAATACTTGGATCTACAACTGCTTTACCATCATATTCGGGTTGGCCAAACTGGTTATATCCAGTTAAAGGTTTATTTATAGCCAACCCTACTATTTCATCTCTTGCAAGATTATTATTAGTAGGATAAAGATTACCGAATGAGTTTAACATATTTGTTAATAAAAATGTTGATTGTGGTATGTTTTTTTTATTAGGAGGTATTATAAGAAGATCATTTCCTTTTACTTCATTAAATAAATATTTGTGTGATCCAACAAAACCATTTCTAATTGTTCCGGAATCAATTATTAAAATTGAATCTATAAAATTTTTTTCATCTTCATCATTAAGATTAAATTTACTATTTAATAATTTCATAATATTTGTTATTTTTGTTTTATTTGTCTCAAAAAAATCTTTATCTAATTTAAAAGTATTAACACCAAATCTCCAAAAACTATTTATATTAATAGAATCACTTTCAGTAATATCTATGTTTAAATTTTCTATAATTTTTTCTATATCTGTACTAGATGCATCTATAATATTTTTTTCTTTTAATAATTTTGAAATTTTTTCAGAATACCATTTTACGTATTTTAAAAAATAACTATACAAAAAACCATAATTTTTTAAAGTTACATGAGTTAACTTGTTTGATTTATTTGCTAAATAATATGTAGTTGGACCTAAAAAATTAGTAAATTCATTAAAATTAGGGAATGTTTCATCATATTTATACTTTTCGATATCACAAATGCTAGCTTTACTAGAATAAAAAATACAATAAATAACAGGAACAACACCACCTTTTTGTTCATTTTGCAATTCTATATATTTTTTTTTGTACTTTAAATATTTATTTTTATAATAAATATTTTCCATTATATATAGATTTATAAAATTTCTATTATATCAATTAAACACCATATTTGTCTACCACTTTCTTCATCTTTAAAATAAATTTTATTTTCAGATATTTTATTTACATGTCCTTCATACTTGGTCCATCTTACTATAGTTCCTATTTTTATTTTTTTTCTTAATTTTTCAAGATGTTTTTGATATTTTTCATAATTGGTATCAATAATTTCATATTAATTAAATTTACAAACTTTTACACTTTTATCTATTTTATAAATTATATATTGTGGTTTGATATCAATTACAATACCTTTATTTTTTTTACATTTAATTGTCATTCCTACTTTAATATTTTTTGTTGCCTTTTCTTTTTCTTTATTATATTTGCCAATATCACCTTTTAATAAGTCATGAGTAATTTTAACATGTCGATACATATTATAAACAAGTGTTTTAAACTGATGATTATGTCCAGATTTTAAATCGTTTGTATAACCATCATATAAAAATAAAATTAAATGAGTTATTTCATGTTCCATTAAATTAATTAAAACTTCAACTATATCATTACAAATTATTCCAGCGATTTCAATGCTTTTGAATTTATCATTGTGAATTTTTTCTAAAATACTTACAGAAAAAACTAATTCTACTTTATTATTATAATATTTACACATACCTGCAACATTTTTATATTTATTAGAAATATCAAAATCAATATCAATACCATTTTCATCTAATTTTTTTTGAATAGAATTTTTAAAATATAATTTATCAAAAATCAAAAATAATTTCTCGACAATTGAATCAGATAATTTAAAATTATCAATTTTAATATTTAAAGCTTTTTTAATTTTTTCATGATTTTTTTTAATTTGATCAGTATCTATTTTTTTTTTTTAAATAATAATCTATTTTTTTATCTAAATCAGAGGAATTAAATCTTGCTTCCATTATATAGTATTATAAATTAATCTTTCAAAATCCAGTTTTCTGGTAAACAAATATGAGTAACTTTAAACCATTCTAATGTACTCTTTAATGTTTGAATACCTGTTTTGCCAACATTTTTCATATTTTTAGATTCTTCATATGAATAATCAGAATATGAATGTATTATATGTTGGTTTTTAACATTTCTACCGGAAGAATCAGTAATAATAGCTACATGACCTTGTTCATTAACATTTATATAATTAGCTATTAATAATGTTCCTATAGGATATTTTTTTCTAAAGTTTATTTCTTCTAATCTTTTTTTACGTTTAAGATAACGAAACCATGTATATGTTGTTCCAGGATATTTTAAACCTAATTTACCTTGTTTTCCATCTAAACCAGGAATAGATAAATTTAAGTATCTTCTTACCAAATTAATTAAACCAGTGCAAACTATACATTTATCTTCTTTTTTTATTTGTTGTGAACTAATTGGTTTACCATTTTCTGCCCAAAATTTATCATTTCCTTGTATTTCTTCTTTTTCATGCCACCACCTATATGGTATATCAATGAAAGTTTTAGTATAGTTAATTACCTCTACTATTTTATCCATTTTACTAATATCATTTCTAATTAATGATTTTGTTTCAAATTTTTTATCCATTAAAAGGATTTATAAAAAATTTGAATTAGTTTAATTTTATAATATATATTTAAGTTATTAATGGATAGTCTAATTAAGAATATAATTAAAAACCCTTATGATGCCGATTCTTTGACACAAGAAGAATTAGAACAAATAATTACTCTAGCAGCTGATAAATTTTTTAATACCAAAAAACCAATTATGGAAGATAATGTGTATGATATTTTAATTGATTTTCTTAGAACAAAGTTTCCTAAATCAAAAGTACTTAAATCAGTTGGTACTAAACTTAAATCTAAGAATAAAGTTAAATTAGATTATCGGTTAGGATCAATGGATAAATTTAAACCAGGTTATAAAGAACTAGAAAAATGGACCAGTTTGTATAGGCCTAAGTATGTAATATCAGATAAATTAGATGGAATATCCGCTTTATTAATCTATAGAACTAATAAAACTATTAATTTGTATACCCGTGGTACTGCTTTAGAAGGTTTAGATATAACACCATTAATTAAATACTTTGATTTGCCAACTTTGGAAACAATTGTTGCTAGTAAAATTAAAGCAAGCAAATCAGATATTGTGATGGCATTTAGAGGTGAATTAATTATTGATAAAGAAACTTTTACAAAAAACTGGAGCAAAGTAATGAAAAATGCACGGAATACTGTTTCTGGATTAGTTAATAGTAAAAATATTAATCCTCAGTTAGCTATTGACACCAAATTAGTTTTATATGAAATAGTTGATCCACTTATGACTATCGAAGATCAATATAAAACTATTAAAAAATTGGGTTTTAATACTGTAACATATAAAATTGTTTCTAAAATTGATTATGAATCACTTTCTGAATATCTTAAAAAAAGAAGATCAGATTCTGAATTTATGGTTGATGGTATTATAGTAACACATAATGAAATACACGAAAGAAATACTAAATCCAACCCTGAATATGCATTTGCTTTTAAAGATATTCTAGAAGATCAAGTAGCCAAAGCAACTATAAATACTATAGAATGGAATATTTCAAAAGATGGTTTAATAAAACCTGTTTTAATTTTAGACCCAGTTCAAATTGGAGGTGTTGAAATATCACGTGTTACCGGTCATAATGCTAAGAACGTTGTTGATAATAAACTTGGACCTGGAGCAGTAATTGAATTAATTAGATCAGGCGATGTAATTCCATATATTCAAAAAGTAATAAAACCAGGTAAAGTAGTTTTACCTACAGGTAAATGGCATTGGAATTCAACCAATGTTGATATTATTTGCGATTCATTAGATACAAATGAAGTATTAATAAAAAATATTTATTATTTTTTCTCATCGTTGGATACTAAAGGATTAGGTGAAAAAATAGTTGAGAAATTAGTTAACGCTGGTTTTAATTCAGTAAAAAAAATATTACAAGCAACTGAAACTGATTTTTTGAAAGCAGAAGGTTTCAAAGAAAAATCAGCAAAAAATTTAGTTGAATCAATTAAAAAAGCAGTAACAAATATTAAGTTAACTAAATTTATGGCTGCAACTAATAAACTTGGTGCTGGTTTAGGCGAAGAAAGAATGAAACAAATAATAGAAAAGTATCCTAATCTATTATCTGACTATAAAAAATGGTCTGAAACTGAATTTGTAAACAAATTAAAAGAATTATCTGGTTGGGAAGAAAAAACTAGTTCATTATTTGTATCTAATTTTGATACTTTTATTAATTTCTATAAAGATATCCAAAGTTTAATAACTATTGAAGCTGTACAAATTAAGAAAATTACCAAAAATAAATATACGGATATGGTTATTGTAATGTCTGGTTTTAGAGATGCACAATTACAAAAGTTTTTGGAAGATTCAGGTGCAAAATTAACTAATTCTGTTAGTAAGAATACTGATTTTTTAATTGTCAAAGATGAAGCAACTATAGCTGATCAAACTGGTAAAGTTAAAAAAGCATTAGAATTAGGTGTTGATATTATTACTAAAGATCAAGTTAATTAATTTATATTTATTATATGTTAATTTATATAAATCAGGATATTCAATATCTAATTTAATAAAATAAATACACTGAATTAAATTATAAAATCCAAAACCAATTGTAAAGTGCCATAATGGATGACCTAATAATAAAATATATGAATTGAAATAATCACATAGTTTTTCAGTACAAGTCCAGATAAAAACACTAGTAATAATTGTAACTATTGAAAATATTAGTTTATCTAATATTTCTCTTTTTTTATCTATTTTAATTATATTAAGTAACCTAATTATTTTATATAACAAAATAAAAGATAAAAATCCAAAATTTTCTGGAAATGAATATCTATGATTAACCATACCATTAACAACTAAAAATAATACAACACCTGTTAAATAAAATAAAACTTCCAATTTAATATATATAGTTGGGTACGGATTCAATATCCTATAGATATAATCAACATATAAACTTCCTAATGTAATACCTAAAATCATCGGTAATTCATCCATTAATCCCCAACCTATGTTACCAGTCCAATGATAACCAACTGATCCAATTCCTAATATAATTATTAATGAGTTAACAGTATCAATAAAAATATCTGCATTTGGTGTATAAAATAATCCATACCAACCAAAACAACTAATTAAAAATGAACTTATTGAATTTAAATACTCTGGTATCCCTAATAATTTGCTTTCACAAAATGAATGATCTTTATTATTCCATTCCATAATTTAAATATATAAACATTTATTTATATATTATCTGTTTTAATATATAGAAGTAATGTACAGAGAAAAATACATTAAATATAAAATTAAATATAATAAATTAAAAAATGGAATGCGATCTTTTGGATCTCAGTATTCAGCTGAAATGAATGAATTATATGATAAATCAATTGTTCCTTCAATAGTAAATAATTATGGTGTTTGGACAGAATTACCGCATGAATTATACGTAATTGGTGATATTCATGGTGATTTTTTTACATTAAAACAAAGTTTAGAATTAACTGAATGTGTTAATTTTGATCCCGATCCAGAATTAATAAAACAAAATGGTAAAAAAATAGAAATATTAGATGGATGCAATTATTATTCATTAGAAAAGAAAAATATCAAATGGAACCCAAATAAAAAAAACTGTACTATTGTTTTTGCAGGTGATATAATAGATCGTTGTAGACCACATCCTAAATATAATCCAGAATGTATGAATACAATTAATGATGAAGATTGTGATTTACAATTATTAAAATTATTATTTGAATTAGATAAATTAGCACAAGTATATCATTCTAGAGTTATTGTTATTTTAGGTAATCATGAATTATTAAATTTACAAAATGATCTAAGATATGTTAGTAATAAAGGTAAACAAGATAATAATAGAACACAAAATATTAAAAATTTACTTTCTAATAATATTAATAATATATATGGAATTGTTAGAATTAATAAATATGTAATAGTTCATGGTGGAATTAATGATCAATTTTTTAATGAAATTGATCTACCTGAAACAGGTGACCAAGAAACTATACAATCATTTAATTTGTTTTTAAGAACAAATATTGAAAAATCAATTGTAGATGATATTTTATCTAAAGATTTTAATGATATTTTATCTAAAGATACTTCACCATTTTGGGATAGAACATTAGGTGGGATGGAGCCACTTAATAAAAATCAGTGTAAAATTATTTTTAAAGATAATATATTGAAAGTTAAATCATCATTAGATGATTTAAAAATAATAGTTGCACATTGTCCTCAATTTAATATTAATAAAAGTATTGGAATATATAATTGTCAAGAATTTGAAAATAAAATAATTAGAATAGATGTAGGTATGTCCAGAGCATTTGATTCATATATTATTAGTGAAGATTTAATGAAACTATTAGAAAATATAGACATTAACACGTTTGATCATTTATCCTTTTTATTTAATTCTGAAGATATAGCTAATAGAAATGTTACTATACTAAAAATAAATTCTGAAAAAGAGTCAACACTAAAAGGTCTATTGTCTGTTGAATATTTTTATAATACAGTATTTAGTTTAACAAATAAAAAATTAGCAATGTTATATCTATTAACTGATTTAAGAAAAGTTATATCTAGTGAAGAACTATTAATTAGAAGACCACATTTATTAGATTGCCTAACAAAAATAGATTCTATAATAAATTCTAATTTTTAATTAATAAATATTGGTTATCTATTAACTGCCCTTTGCAATTATTTGTTGCTATAAAATCATCAAATGCTTTTATAACTCCATAATCACCATAACATCCTTGTAACCATTCTATATGAACATCATTTTCGTTATTTCTTCTAGAATTATCTGTATCAACAGCATCATCACCTATTATAATTCCACAAGATTTAGTTTTAACATACCAGTCACAAATATCTTCATATACATATTTATATTTATGGTTACCATCAATATAGACAAAATCTAAATTATCAGGTACATCATTAATTGCATCATGTGAAAACTTTCTAATAAATTTAACACGATTACCATATTTATAAATTAATTTATTTTTTGTTTCATTATATAACTCATCGCCAGTTACATTATTAATACTATCAACATAGTCATCATATTTAAGATATGGATCTATACAATATAAAGTACATGTTGGATTACAACTTAAAATAAAATCGGATAATTTACCAGTATCTGTACCAATCTCAACAAAAACTCCATTATCTATATTTATATGATTTTTTATAAAATCAAATCTATTAAATGACTTTTCAAAATATTGTAAAGAATTTGGCCATTCAGTTTCACTAATAAATAACTCAAATAATTCTGGATTCTTGAAAAAACAACGTAAATATACATGTTGATCATCATCAGTTATACCATTAATATATAATTCATTTAATGCTTTATGATATAGTTCATTAAATTCTAATAATAAATCTTTTGGACCACCAAAAAATGATCCTGTAAATTTTTCAGGAGCATTTTGTAATGTATATATAAAATTATAATCATTAGTAGATAATTGATTTCTTAAACAAAAGTTTATTTTATTTGTATTAAACTTTGTAATATCTAAGATATTAATTGGAAACAATGTTTTTACATTTTTCAATATCGAAAAATGATAACCAAAATCTACCCAACAAATAAAATTAGTTGTTAAATTATTAATTATAGCATAATTTATAAAATCTATTTTAGAATGATTAATAATATTGTATTCTGAATAATTATTTTCAGGATTTATACTATCACCAACTAAATTTCTATAATATTGTGATTCTATTATTTTTCTATCACGTTCTAGTTGTGACCATGCCCAAATATTATTATCTAACCATTCTCTGTTTATTGGAATAAACTGTTTATTTTTTTGATTATTTAAAATTTTATTAATATAACGGTCATCTATAAATACGATCATTTTATAATCAAGATTAAGATAATTTAAAAATGAATCTAAATAGTTATCTACACTTCTTGATTTTTCATTCCAATTACCTCTATTTATGTCAAAGAATGCTGAAACTAATGTTATCTCTTTATCTTCATTATTAAAAGTATGACTTGTAGCCATTGAATAATATTTAGTATCTAATATATTTTTATTCAAATTAAAAGTTATTGGTTTATTAATAAATACATCCATAAATTTTTTCATAACTATATCTGGTTTATATTCAGTATATGCACGCCAATTATCTCTTGAATTTATTATTTCTTTAATATTACATAAAATATTAAATAATTCTTCAGCTGTATTATAAATAATAGCTTTATCTCCTAATTCATTTATATGTGCATTTTCATTAAATGAAACACATGTAATAATTGGTTTATTTAATATTGAAAATTCGCCAACTGATAAACCAAATGTTTCACCATCACTTCTAGCATGAATCATTGCATCACATGTATTAATAAATTTAACTTTTTGATATAGATCAATAATTTGATTCAAATAAATAATTCTAGGGTGATTATAAAAATTATTTGTATTTACAAATAAAAAATAAACATTTTGATTTCTTTCTAAGAATTCTTTTATTACTGTATGAACTACTTCTATGTCAAATTGATAATAACCACCATGACGACCAAGTACTATTGCATCTTCTGGAATATTTAGTTCAGATCTCATATTCTCATTACATTCAGGTAAATTTATCATATGTGGAACATATTGGACATCGTAATTGTTATGTTTATCAGCTAAGTATTTAGATACAGTTGCATATTTATCACCATATGGATCAACAGTAAATACTGCATGTATTAAATTAGGGCAGTTTCTAACTAATCTATTTTCATGAGCAACACCATTATTTATATTATAGAAATAATTAATTTGTTCTGTGATAACTATATTATCTAGTTCATCTATACTATCATAAGCATAACATTTAAAATACTTTGTAAATTTTTCAATAACTTCTTTATTATTTTGAGGACTATTTTTATTAAAAAATATAATACTCTTATTATTATATATTTGTTGATTATAATATGCATAATCAAACAAAGCTATAGTTGTACCTCTTTCACTTAATGAATAATCATGAAACCCAATAGTTAATACTTTATTAGTTATTATATTATCAGCTAAATTTTTAAAGAAACATTGATTTGGATCATTAAATATATTTAACCAATAATCCGTAAAAATTGGTTCTTTAAAATAACTTGCATATAATTCATCATCATTGTCTACTTTAATAATATGTTCTATTAATTCATCAAAATCTTTGAAATCATTTGCATTTATAAATGTTTTAGGATTAAAATCTAAGATAACACTATGATTACCCCAATAAATAGGAAGACATCCTGATTTAAATACATCACATAGTTTTTCTGTACAATAACCAAACGAATCTTTACTTTCAAAAGCTAATGCAAATTTATATTGTTTATTATGTTCAGTTTTACCAGAACAATTAATTCCTAATGGTATAGGACCACCAATATTATTCAAATAATTTCCTCCACAATCTACTTTTTTATATTTTGATAATTTTTCAACAAAAATAGCTCGATTATTTGTTAATCCTGGACCAGAAGCAATAAATGAACAAAATTTATTTCTTTTTTCAGGTTTAGATCTAGTTAACAATTTATAATCCATATAACATACCCACAATGGTAATCTTGTATTAATATCAGATGTTAAATCAAAAGTAATATTATAATTTGCATCTGGTTGAACTCCATAAGGTTCACCCGAATAAAAAACTTTATAACAATTATAATTTAAATGACTATTGCCAAAAATACTATAAAATAATACATCTGGATTTTCATTTGGACTTACAACAGTTACTCCAAGATTGTTACCACTGGTTTTTAATAAATTAATAAAAAAATTATTATTATAATCAAAATCACCACCACAATATTCTTTAACCCACCAATCGCAAAATGCAATTGTTATATGTCTTTTTTGCCTAGAATTATTAAATTTTAAAAATTGATTATCATATAATATATCACTACCTAAATTATTAATCTGAGAACAATCGACAATATTTTCATTTAATGAATTATAACGTATTACATTACCATAAGAATGTGGATTATCAATAGCGGATTTAATTGAACATTTATTTATAAAATTAATAATTTTTTGAGCTCCTTTTTTACTTATTATATATGCAAATGTAACATTACTAATACAGTTATCAAAATTTATATTTACTTTTAGATTATTTATATCTTCATTTATTTTTTTTGTTTTATCATAATCTCCTAATCGTAAATGATCAATGTGATCATATTTTTCAAATTCATTACAACAAAATTCTAATTTCTGTTTAAAATTATTACATAATTTTATATCATCTTCTAGAACTACATAATAATTATTCTTATCATCATTTATTAATTGAGTCCAAATATTAATATGACTTAATGCACAACCTATTATTCCTTTTTTATAATTAAAATCATTACGTTCAAACATTTGTTGTAATTCGAATGATTCAATTAATTGAGACCCATCAACTGCTTCATAGAATTCGTAGTTATCTATATTATGATGTAACATTTGGTTTTTAATTAATTCTTTCCTATCCGGTCTTCTTTTTAAATTAACAATTTTAATATTTGGTTTTGTAAAGTTGACAATATTATCAACTAAATTTTTAAAAAATGTATGGTTTGGATCATTAAATATATTAGTCCAATATTTTGTAAATACTGATTCTTTAAAATAATTATTATATACTTTGTCATCATTATCAACTTTAATGATATAATTAATTAACTCATCAAATGTATCAAAATTAAAAGCATTAATATAAGAATTACTATTTAATTCATTTAAATTGTGCCAAAAAATTGGTACAGTACCATCTAAAAATAAATATAAATATTTATAATAATTTATAGGTAGATCAAATATAATACTAAATTTATATTTTTTATTTGAATCATGTTGTTCAAGATCTTTATATTTAAATTTAACATCTAATTTACCATGGTATGAAATAATACTATCTGATGTTAATATAACACGTTTACTATGTAATAGTTTCTTAATTATTTTATTATTATAACAAAACCATGAAGGTAATTTTGTATTAACTAATGAATTATTAGCTAGTACTATATTATAATCTGCATTTTGATTTATAATATCGGTTTTATTTGAGAAAAATACCTTACGAATATTTTTTGGTAAAATAACATCAGGTTCGCTATAAATAATAATATTTGGATTATCATTATCTATAATTACATTCATATTATTACCATATTCATTAATTAAATTAATAATAAAATCAATAGGATATTCAAAGTTATAAAATCCTATTTTTACAATTTGTTTGTTACTTGGTTTTAAATTACTAAAATCAAAAACATTATCTGTAGATTGAATATCACTATCAATATTACTTGTTTTACAATTTAAATAACTCTCAACTAGTTCTGCAGAAACTATATATTCATTTAATACATGATAGTTTATTATACAGTTATAACAAAAGGGATCATCAATTGCACATTTAATACTGGTATTTTTAAAATAATTAATTATTTTTAAAGCTGCTTTTTTACTAATAATATAAGCAAATGCACCACCTAAACCATTAGCATTATAAGTAAATGGTTCTGTTTTTAATAAAGCAATATCTTCATTTAATTTTTTGTTAGAATAAAAATCACCCAAGTATAAATATTCCATATTTTCTTTTTCAAATTGTAATAAACAATAATCCAATTTCTTTTTAAAATTACTAGTCAATTTGATATCATCTTCGAAAATTACATAATAGTTGTTTCTATTATCATTAATTAATTTTTCCCATAATGTTATATGACTTAATGCACAACCAATAATTCCTTTTCGATAAAGAAAATTATTTCTTTCAAATAATTTAAAAATATAATCAGATAATAATAATTCTTGTCCATTAATTGCTTCAAAGAATTCATAGTTTGATATATTTTCTTTAATTAGCTGATCATAAATGATCATCTTTCTATCTTCTCTTTTTTTAAGATTTATAATTTTAATATAGTTATTATTTTTAAAAATTAGATCATCCCATAGTTTGTATCTTTCTGACCAAGTACATGTTTCTGCATAATTTTTTCCAATTAAACGTAATAATTCTTTTTTTTGATCACTTAATTCTATTAATGGTTGCAATTCGTTATTTTTTTCTATTTGTATACCATAATCTCCTAAAGTACTTAATAATCCAGCAACTGGATAATATAAACAAATTACATTATTATATAACATTTCCATTGCAGTAATGCATGATGTTTCTTCAAATGTACTAGGATACAACCAATATTCTGATGATGCCATTAAATTATATAAATTTTCTGGTGATAATTTTCCTAGAAATTCAATATTACTAGTATTATTTATAATATCTAGTTGTTTTAATTCTTCTTCATCTCTTGGATAATTATTATATGTTGCTATTTTAAGTTCAGCATTATAAAATAGTTTTGAAATATCTGGCCATAATTCTAATAATCTAGTTAAACCTCTTGTAGGACACGATGTATAAATAAAACGATTTTTTACTTTTGTTACATTATTATTACTAAATAAATCTAATTTAATACCATTATTTATACACACTATTTTGTTTTTCAAACTCCCATATAAATTTTCACATATTTCTTTATGCCATTCTGTTTGACAAATACATTTAGTAATACGGTGAGCCCAATTTGTTAAAATAACATTTTGATCTAAATTACTATTATAACTTAATAAAGTTTTATCATGGACCCAAATAAATAAATTATTAGTTGAAAAATATGGATATAATTCAAAGAAAGCTAAAAATCTAGATACAATTATAGTATGAAATGCTGTATTTCTAATTAATTTAGGTAAATTTATATTATTTACATATTTTATATTATCTATTTCTTCTTCTTCTACTTCTCCAGCTATATATATTTCATAATCTTTTGGAAAATATTTTGATAAATATGCAACAGCTGTTTCAGATCCACCTAATGCATTAGTTAAACTATATGTTAAATTCCATTTACGATCACACCATCCAGTAAAAAATAATATCTTTTTACTATTTATACATTCAATTTGTGTAAATGAACTTTTATAAATTCCACACGATGGAGAAATAATAGTGTAATCAATATAAAAATTATGTTTAATTAATTCATCAAGATATATATTTAATTTGTCTTTGTTTACTTTATCAATATATAATTGTAAATTATATAAGATATTATTTAAAATATTTTGTTCTATATTCATATTCATTTTTGTAAATATAATATCATACATATTAAGCGCTAATAATAAATTATCAGTTTTAAAAGCACATATTATAATATATGCTGCTAAAGTTTCATCAATATCATTCTTTTGTATTAGTGAATAATACATTAAAGCAATATTATATTCATTTAGTTCAACATAGTATTTGATTAATAAGTAAATACCTTCTATTCTATTTTTATCATATCTATATGATTCTACTAAATAAGCTAATCCCATTTTTTCTTGATTAGTAATTTTATAAATATTATATAGGTTTATACATGCAGTGTATTTTTCTTGATAATATCCATCCGCAATAGTTAATAATTTATGATAATATTCACAAGCATTATCATAAATATTATCATAGTAATATTTTTGTGCAGAACTAAATAAATCAATGGGGTCCATTAATTATATTTATAATTTATAATTATTTTTAAACTAATATATTTCTGGCATATAAATGAGCGTTAATTTTCTTCGAAATTTAATTGGATATTAGTTGAAAAATTATTTTCTTTTAAAAGTTCTAGGTAATTTTCTAAATCTATAAAAAACTCAGGTGATGTTACATTATCAACATAATATTGTAAATTATATAATAATACATCAATTAATTCTTGTTTAATATTCATATTTTGTTTATTGAATATTATTTCATACATTTTTATTCCAATTTCTGGTTTATCAATACATTGTGAAATCATAGTTGCAGGTAAAACATATTCATAATCTACAGCATTAACATATAATTTTTTAAATATATTATCGTTTAAATATTCATTCTCATAATATTCTTGAATTAAAGAATAGTAAGCAAAAACATCATCTTTGAGATCTAATTTAATTGCATATTGAATTAATAAAAGAATACCTTCAACGCGTGTATTATCAAAATTATATGATTTTTCTAAATATAGTATCCCTTCGTCTGTATTTTTAATATTTCTATAAATATCATGTAATGCAATGCATGCCATATATTGTTCTTGTTTACCATTAAAATCTTCTATTTCAATTGATTTTATATACCATTCAATTGCTGAATCATAATTTTGAATAGTATTATATGCATTTGCGCAATTAAATGCATATTTTATTTTTAACAAATTATCAGTAGTCTTATCAAAAGCAGATTCTAATAATAATATTTCATTTTCAGGATCTTCTTGACCTTCATATTTAGTTATTAAATAAGTACCTCCTAATATAGTAGTAGTACTATCTTCTAGTGGCATAATGAATTCTTCAAGAATACCTTTGTATTCCCATCTTTTATTATTATTGATAAATGATATTTCTAAATATGATAAATCCTCAGTACCATATTGTAAATAATATGCATCATAGTCAAATGTGTCTGGTAATATTAATTTACCATAAATTTTATCACCACAATTCATAATTAATAAATACTCAGATTTACCATATGCATGATTAAGTGCAAATGTTTTATTAGTACCAAAATCAATAAATTCATCATCAAATAATTCTCCTTTAATTTCTTTTTCATCAAAAAACTGGTGTATAAGTTCTTTTGTATTGTCTTGAGAACCTAAATCAGATATTACCCAATAGTCAATATTTACTTTTTCTAAGAGATTAGTTAATGTACTAATTATTAACTCAGAATTATCTTTCACAACCATATTTAAACATATTTTTGGTCTCGTAAATTCCATTATTATTACTTATATAAATAAATTATTTTTAAACTAATAATTTATCTAAATAAAAATTTATCAACAGTAGTTTCAATACAGAATAATCTATGACTTATTATTCCTATTACAAACATTATAAATAAAACTAATTTAAAATCATATTTAAAGTATTTTGATATTAAATATGATGCACCAATAGTACATACTACATCTACAATTGCTATATCAAATAATCTATATTTGTGTACACCTTCTTTTGGTTTACCAAATATAAATTTGTAAGGACATAATGAAAAATCCATATCGTATATATTAATCTTGAAAAAATTGTTAAAAAGAATAATTACTAAATTATTATTATAAACATGTGCGGAATATGGAGTTATATTAGTTCTACTTTAAATCAATCTAAAATTGATCAATTATTTTCTGATTTTATGAAAACCAAACCAAGAGGCCCTCATTTTAGTAACTTTCAAAATTATAATAATGTATTAATTGGGTTTCACAGATTATCAATTATGGATTTGAGTTTTGCATCAAATCAACCATATGTATTTTGCAAAGATAATAGAACTATTGTATTTGTTTGCAATGGAGAAATATATAACTATAATGAATTAGATGAAAAATATAGTTTAAATATTGGTAAAAGTGATTGTATGACAATTCCAAAACTATATTTACAATTAGAATATAATGAATTTATTAAATTATTTGAAAAAGAAATTAAAGGTGAATACGCTTTTTTATTATTTGAATTTGATAAAAATAATGAAATTAAATATATTATTGCTGGTAGGGATATGATTGGAATCCGTCCATTGTATTATTCACCTTCAAGTGATGATATAATATTTAGTTCTGAAATTAAATCTTGTGGATCATTTGATGGAGAAATTACAGAATTTCCACCTGGAACAATCATTAAATTTACAAAAAACACAAACACTTTTGAAAAAGATATTTATGATTTTAAATATATCTATAATATTATTCAAAATGATAGTTCATCTGAAAATTATTATCTGCATGCAATTAAAATAGCAGTTACTAATTCAATCCATAGACGTTTGGATTCTGATCAACCGATTGCATTTCTATTATCTGGAGGTGTTGATTCTAGTTTAGTTGCGGCTATTTCACAATTATGTTACGGTAAAACTATTAAAACATTTTGTTGTGGTATTAATGGTGGTAGTGATTTAAAATATGCTAAAATGGTTGCTGATTATATTGAATCTGATCATACAGAAGTATTATTTACAGCTGAAGAAGCATTGGCTGCTATTGATGACGTTATTTATACTATTGAAACATGGGATACTACTACAATTCGCGCATCAGTTGGACAATATTTAGTTTCCAAATACATTAGTCAAAATACAGATGCTAAAGTATTATTTGTTGGCGAAGGACCAGATGAAGTTTGTTCATCATATCTTTTTAATTGGTATGCACCTGATCCAAAATTAATTCATCCAACTGCTTTAGAATATGTTCGTGAAATTCATCAATTTGATGTTAAACGTGCAGATCGTTGTATTGCACGATGGGGTTTAGAAGCAAGAGTAGCATTACTTGATCCACAATTTATTGAAGCTTATTGGAATATACCATCGGAATTAAGAGATCCTAAAAATAAAGGAATTGAAAAATGGTGGTTACGAAAAGCATTTAATAATTGTGATTTATTACCAGACGAAGTTTTATGGCGTAAAAAAGAAGCATTTAGTGATGGTATTAGTTCTACAGAAAAGTCATGGTTCCAAATAATTCAAGAATATATAAAATTGAATTATGATATGGAAGAGAAAAATTATTATAAAATGAAATTTATTGAATATTTTGGTGTGAAAAGACTCAATATAATTGATCATTATTGGCAACCTAAATGGAATAAAGATGGATTTGTAGTGTCTTCATATATTGATCCGTCTGCTAGAACACTGGATATTTATAATATTTAATTTAAAAATTTCTATTTTAATATATATAATGGATAATATGCATATTTTAATTGGTATTCTTTTAATTGTAATACTTTATTTAGTATTTAATAAAAAAGAAAATTACGATGATGTACCTCAAATAGAATCAAGTTCTGTTCAACCTTTACAACAAAGCCAACCTTATGTATTAATACCTAATGATGCTCAACAAAATCGTGCTGCATATTTAAGAGATAATATAAATGGAGTAAATAATGAAATTAGTAATTTAACAAACCAAATACTATCGGAAAATGATACTAATAAAAAAATATTAATGCTTAATCAAATTCAAAAATTAAATAATACAAGTAATACTATGCAAGAAGAATTACTTGAAATAAATAAAAGTATATCAAATAATTTAACTATGAATCTTACTACTAAGATTATATCTGAAACAAACTAATTAAAAGATTGTGACATTACTTCAGCCACTTGTTGATATGAAATAAATGTTGGACAATTATTTTTAATATCTTTACTAATAGATGTTATTTTATTTTGATCTTTCATCATATTTAAAATTAATAATGCATTACGTTGCATTATTTTAGGATCTTCGTGATTCATATCAAATCTAATACCATCTCTTTCATTAAATACACCAAAATTTGCAATTAATGGAATACAACCAGTAATTGCACTTTCACGAATACTTGTACAATCAACTTCATTTATAATATTAGATATATATAATTCAAAAGTTGACATATATTTTTCTCTTGCTATCACCTCTGCACTTTGTGCACCATGATCACAAACACCATGTGAACTAAATAATGTTAACATTTTATTCTTATAATTTTCATCATTAATCATATCCATACCAGAATAAATATGTAATTCTGCTCTTGGTTCTATTTTTTTTATTACAGAAAATACTCCAGTTATTAGAAACTCTAAACCTCTATCATAAAATGTTGTATAACAAAATCTATAAGGATTACGTTTAACATTATCGTAATTAGTTGAAAATGTTTCTAGTCTTAAACCTGTTGGTAATATTTCGTAATTTTTAGGCTCTTCACCCATATGATTTTTAAATTCATTTTTATGAAAATGACTTTTGAAATATATTTTATCTACTTTTGAACCATATTTTTTCCAAAATTCAATAACTTTATCATTATGAATAAAATTTTCATATACATCCCAAAATATTTTTCTGGCTTTCAATGGGAATGGCACGCTCGATAGGAAACCATTCATTTTAAACAAAATTAAAATATTAAATTTAAAATGATATGGAAACTTTTTCCAACTAATATATTCAACACCTTTTACAGTTATGTCATTCTCAAATTCACCATATACAGCTACTGTTTTTTTCTTTTGAACCCAATATTCACTATGTTTGACTAATGATCTTATAGTATCATCTAAAGTTATACTCTTAGGATCAAATTTATTATTAAAACCACCGCACATATATACAATATCGTATTTTGATTGTTCTTCTACATAATAAATTTCTTTCATTTGTTTATAAATATCTTCATCAATGTAGTTTGTTATTGGTTCTTCTATTTCTACTAGTGTATTTAGAGTTTTTAATGTACCACCCAAACATAATTCTCTTTTATTAAAAGTATTAAAATTATGACTTATAGCAATAATTGTTTTTCTTGAATCTAGTTTAACTAATGGTGTTGTAAATTCTAATGTAAAACTACGTTCTTCACCAACTTCTATTTCTGGATCATGTGAATGAGTTAATAAATATTCTTTTTTATAAGCCATACAATTATTTGTTGAATGATATTCTAAAAATCCTTTGAACTTGTAGAGTTTATCCATAAAAAAATCATATAAATAAACATCACTTACACCTCCAATTAAACATTTACTATTTGTTAATCTTTCAACTGAATGTTCAATTCTTTCCGGTGGATAATAATCATCGTCATCTAAACAGACAATAATATCACTTGTACATGCTGAATTACCTAGATTTCTAAGTCCTCCTAACTTTTTTCCGCTATATTCAATATAGTTAATTTTATAAGTTGTATTAAGTCCGCTGATAAATTCATTTATTTTTTTTTTATTACTTTCAGCTTCTGATTTTGTTTGACTTCCTTCTACTAATACCCATTCTTTAATATTAGTATAAGTTTGTTTTTGTATCATTTGATGTAATATTTTTAAACAATTAAAACGTTTGCACTGTGTTATTGTTAATACAGATACCGTAGGATGCGCTTGCGAACGAGGTACGGTTTTACTCATTAATAAATTATTTATTATGGTAAACTTTCTTTAGATACATTTTTATTAAGATAGTAGTAACCCAAAACTAAAAATAATAAAAATATAATAATAAAATAATTATTATTTGATTTACCACATATTGAATTAAAACCTTCAATAACTTGAACATCAGATCCTAAATTACTTACAAAAGAATGTTCTCCATGTACGATAACATTATTTAAATGATAAACATCAAGTGATGAATATAAATATGATAACTGAGAATCAATTTGCCCTTGGATTGGGAATAATTTCAATAATGTTGGTACTGCTTTTTTATCAATAACCATACCATATGTTCCAAATACTACACCATTTGGTTTAGCAACAGCATAATTTATTGGAACTGGACTCTTTGATTCATGGTAACCTAAATATAAAATATCATAATCAGGAATATTATTCATATATTCAGCTATTTTTTCATTAAAATTATCATCTAAAACTACATCATCCTCTAATATTAATACTTTATCATGATCATCTTTTAATATATTTATATACGCATCACGATGAGATAAAGCACACCCAATTGCACCTCTAGTCATATATGATCCGGGTGCAAACTCTTTAGGTGTTGTATCTAATGCTTCTTTTAAAGCGTTGGGACCAATTAAGTGTCTAACAGATTCTAAATTTAGATATTTCCCATCAACGGCACTAATTCGTTCAATGGGACCTTTCCAGTTTATTTTTTTTAGTTGATTATTAATATGGTCATCTCTTTCTGGTCTACGATCCAAATTAATATATAATATTTTTGTAAACATTCTATATTAATTAATTAGATAATAATTAATTTATATTCACTATTTGATCAGCTATATTAGCCCAATCCAAAATAGTTTTAGAATTTTTAAATACTTCTCTTAAAATATTTAACTGTTTTTGATCCTTTAATAGTTTAACGATATTTAATGCTATATTTTTCATTTCTTCTTGATTTTCTACCAAGTTAAAATGTATTCCTTCACGTTCACTAAATACACCAAAATTTGATATTAATGGAATACAACCAGTTACTAAACTTTCACGAATACTAATACAATCTATTTCAGCTATTGTATTTGTTATATATAATTGAAAACTACTCATATATTTTTCTCTAACAATCATATCAATCGGTTGGCGGCCATGGTCAATTACACCAGAAAATGCTGTTAACATTTTTAATTGGTTTTTAATATTATCATCAAACATTTCCATACCATAATACAAATGTAATTCGGCACGGGGTTCTAATTGTTTAATAATATACCATATATGAGGAATAATATGTGGTAATCCACGTGTGTAATAACTAACATAACAAAATCGATATGGATTTCTTTCTGAATTATCCCAATTTTTTGAAAATTTTTCAACAGACAATCCATTTGGTATTATAACATATTGTTTTTCATCTAATTTAACTTTGAAAAATTTATTAAATGATTCTTTATGATAATTACTCTTTAGTAAAATTTTTGTTATTTTATGTCCATATTTTTTATAATATGGTGCAGTATTATCTTGTTCTGAAAAATTATCATGTAAATCCCAATATATATTCTTTGCTCTCAAATTAAAGGGTATACCCGATATAAAACCATTTGTTCTCCATAAAATAATTGTCTTAAAATTATGATTAAATGGTAATGTTTTCCAATTTTTATAGTCTACTAAATTATGAACCAGTTCTTGTTTTTTACTTGATAATATATCTGAATAAACTGCAACTTTCAACCCCTTTTTTGCCCAGTTTTCAGATAGATTTACTATTGCTTGTTCTGATCCACCTAGTGATTTATCTGCTGGATCCCATGGTTTTCCAAATCCACCAGTATAATATACTATATCATATTCTGATTCCTCTTCTTGATAAAATAATTTTTTCATATTATTAAATATAGATTCTGGGATATATGATGTTATTGGATGATCATTTACTTCAGATAAAGTTGGATTTATTCCATAAGATCCTCCTATACATATTTCCCGTTTATTAAATGTATTAAAATTATGACTAGATACTATAATACATTTTTTTGATAATAATTGAACCATTGGTTCTGTAAAATTATTAGTAAAACTTTTTTCTTCTGCCATATCTAAGTTTGGTTCGTATGTATGATTTTTTAGATATTCCTTTTTATATGCCATACAATTATTAGTACTATGTTTATCATGAAATCCTTTAAATTTATAAAACTTACCTAAAAAATATTCATATAAATAGATATCTGAACATCCTGCTATTAATGCTGATGATTTTTCTAAACTTTCTACAGCGCTAGATACTCTTTCTGGTGGATAATAATCATCATCATCCATACATACAATTATATCACCGGAACATTTAGTATTCCCAAGATTTCTTAAATCACTCAATTTTTTACCAGAATATTCTACATAAATGATTTTAAAACTAGTTGTTTCTTTCATAAGCTCTTCTATATTTAATTTATTTTCGTCGCCATCTTCTTTTGTTTTTGACCCTTCAACAATAATCCATTCAATTATATTATCATATGTTTGTAATTTAATTAGTTCATATAGATTAAGCAAACAATCTTTTCTAACTAACTGGTTTATAGTTATTAATGATACAGATGATTTTTTCTTAATAATTTTAGATTTTTTATTGTTCATTTAATGAATTAATCGTATAAATCTTTAAATAAAAATGATTTAAAATTTAATAATATAATTATATTATATGTTAGGTACAAGCGCAGTTGCTTTTTTCCAGGGTGATATCAATGGAACTGTTTATTTTTTTGAAGATTATAAAAAAGACGAAATTAAAATAAGTATTAAGTTATCAGGCTTAAAACCAAATCATAAACATGGATTTCATGTTCATCAAGCAGGTGATTTAACTGATAAATGTACTAGTATGTGTGCTCATTTTAATCCTTACAACAAAAATCATGGTGGACCAAATGACAAAGAGCGTCATGTTGGTGATTTAGGAAACATTGAAACAGATGACAAAGGAAATGTTGATACTATAATGTTTGATAATGTTATTAAATTATATGGTGAATCTAATATCATGGGTCGTGGATTAATAATACATGAAGATACAGATGATTTAGGAAAAGGTGGACAATCAGATAGTCTAACAACTGGCCATGCAGGTAAACGTATAGCATGTGCAGTTATTGGTTATGCCAAAGAAAATTTTGATATTAAAAATACACCAACTAATGATAGATATGTTTATAAAAATACTGAATGTAATTTAAGTTAGTTTTTTTTTCTTTTTTTTTCAAATCATATGAAAAAATATACTAAAATCAATATAAAATTGTTTAGAGAGATATATTCTAGAAATTATAATATTAATTATAAAGTATATGGAATATATATGCAAAATTTGTAAAAAAAACTATAAAACATACCAAACATTATGGAAACACAACAAGAAATTTCATCCTATTAAAATACCTGAAATTATTGTACCATCAACTTCTAATAAAATATATGAATGTAAATATTGTAACAAACAATATAATATTTTACAATCAAAATGGAAACATGAACAAATATGTAAATTACAAAATGAAAATAATTATAACTGTAGATGTTGTAACAAAGATTTTAAATTACGACAATATAGATGGAGGCATGAGAAAAAATGTAGAATAAAATTGGATAATATATTAGAAAATAAAATAGAAGAAAAAAATTTACCTATTAATAATCATTTAATTGATATTATTGTTGATAAAAGTAAAGTTATTGAAGAATTAAAAATAAAAAATTCAGAATTAGAAGTAAATATCAATAAACAAATTGGAGAAAAAAATATTGTAAATAATTTAACTTTAAACAATGTTACTATTTTTTATCGTACAGAAGATAATTATATAAATGCTAAACAATTATGCAAAGCTGGAAATAAAAAATTTAAAAATTGGTTCAATTTAGATTTAACAAAACAATTAATAATTGATGCAGCTGAAGATACTGGTATTGAAAAAAATAAATTAATAGATATCAATTTATTCAAAGAAAAATGGATTCATCCTGATTTAGCAATTCAACTTGCACAATGGATTTCACCTAATTTTTCATTACAAATAAGTAAATGGATTAGAACATTATTTACAAATAATAATATATTTTTTGATGATAAATTATTACATCATCAAAAAGAAATTAAATATAAAAATGAAAAAATTAAATTACTCGAAGATGCATTTATTAAAAAACAAAAAAGACAAAATTTTCCAGAGAAAAATGTAATTTATATGATAACAACTGAAGATAATAAAAATAAAAGAATATATATAATTGGAAAAGCTAATAATTTAAAAAATAGATTAAGTACATATAATAAAACTGCTGAACATGAAGTTGTTTATTACAAAGAATGTACTGATGAAGAAAAAATGAATATTATAGAATTATCAATTTTATATAAATTAAATATGTATCGCGAAAAAGCTAATCGCGATAGATTTGTTTTACCAATTGAAAAAGATATTTCATTGTTTATAAATATAATAGATAGTTGTTTAAATTTTTTTAATATTGATTAATTGTATAAATTAAGTTGAATGTTTATGTAAATAACTCTCAAAATATAATTGTGTTCCTTTATAAAAAATTTTCATCCAACTGTTTAAAATTAACTTTAATTCATCAGCAAATTCTGGTCTTTCTAAATTAGTAATAAACGAATCTCTCGATTGTAGGTTTATATTATTTACTATAGTAGTTGTATCTAAAGTTTCAATTTTATTCATTATATTATTTTTAAAATTATCTAATAAGTTATTTAATTCGTTGTAACATTCATTTATATTTAGTATAGTATTTTGTAGTTCTGCTGTTCTACAATAAAAATCATTAAATCTTTCATTATGTAAACTAAAAAAACTTTTAATTAATGGTGTTTCTGAAAGCATTGAAAAGTTATCTAAATATATATCTGATTCTTCTGTTTTTTCTCTTTCAATTCTTTTATTTTCATTACGATTATTTTGGCCCATATTATATAAATATATTTAAATTTTTATATAATATTAAAATATAATGTTGTTGATGCAGAGTTTTTATTATATGTATAAGTTATAATTATATTATAAATTTCTGGTTTTATTTTGTTAACCGAAATTATACCAGTTTTATTATCTAATGTTATTCCATTTGGTAACTTGTTTGAACTGAATATACCACCTAGTGGCTTTACTATTGGTTCTTTTGAAATATATTTATCCATAATATTTACATTAGATAATGAATATTCAATGTGTGGATTGACAATAAAATTATATATTGTAAATAAGTTAATATCATTTATCAAATAATTAACTTTAATATTATATGTACCGACATCTAGATTTTTAAATAGTAATTCACCTGTTAAATTATTTATTGTTCCATTTTTATCTTCTATATAATATTTTCCACCTTCTGGATATACAAATGGTTTAACTGTTAATATTTCATAGTTATCACAATAATTTATAACTAATGATTGATTATAATGTAATATAGGGTTGCCTATTATATTCAATATTGTAGATGCAGTAAACCCATCAATAGAATATTTTACAGTAATTTTTTGATTTAATAATTTAACGTGATCAAAAGTAATAATACCAGTATTTTTATTTATAGATACTATATCGCTATCAATACTAAAAATACCATTTAGTGGACTAACAATTGGTTTATCAGAATATAATACAGACAAACAATTAATATTAATTGTATTATTTGGATAATATAATTCAGGTGTAATAACTAATTTAATATCATTTAATTTTGATCTTATATCATTAAATTTATAAAAAACTGATATATTATGTTCTCCTAAATTTTTATTTTTATCAATTATAAATGATTCTCTTTTAATATTATCTATTTCAAAAATACCACCATAAGGGTTTACTATATAATCAGTTGTTTTAAAACCAGCTGAATGTTTAACATTAATTAAATTTTTATCAAATATTAATATTGGTCTGACTGTAACTATTAATTTAATTGATTCAACACTATTATTAACTATATAGTCTATATTAAATTCATATTTGTTAGGAGCTGCTTTATTAAAATATATAGTACCTAAATTATTATATTCTATATTTTTATAAACATTCTTAAATACAAATTTACCATTTGGTGGATAATTATATTTAATTGGTATAATATTATTACCATATTCGATAGAATCTATATCATAGTAAAATCGGGGTTTTACCATTATATTTATTTCAACTATTTCAGTGTAATTATTACATTCATAGTTGATAAATAATTTATAATTACCAGTAGCTGGTTTATTAAATATAACTGCACCTGAAGAATTAAAAGTTAATCCTTTTATTTTTTGATTAATACTAAATATACCATTAACTATGGGATTAATAGTTAATATTTCATCGTAATACATATTAAATTTAGTTGTATCATATATTTTATTAACTGTATTAGATAATTCAAAATTTAATTTGGATACTATATTATTATATGTATAATTAACAATAAGATTATAATTACCAATAATTGGTGATATTATAATATCATTATTAATCATATTAATTAATTTTGGATTTGAAAATTGTAGTGATCCATTTAATGGTTTATATTCAATCTTATTATTATTTATTTCTAAACTAGGTACTATTACCAATTTAAATGTACTATAATATAATACATCAATATAATTGTATTCAATAATTAAATTATATCTATTTGGTTCTAATTTAGAAAGATTACTAATTTTACCATTTATATCAATTGTTAAACTAGAATCTGATATTTTAAATGTCCCACCATATGGATATACAACTGGTTTTATTTCATCTATTGTACCATACATTAGTTTAGTATTTTTATAAAAAATAAATGGTACGATGGTACATTCAAATTCAGTATTAATAATCTGTTTATTTACACTATAATTTACTTGGATAATATATTTACCAATAGGTGTTAATTTATTAAAACTGATTACTCCATATTTATTTATTTTAATATCAAGATTGTTTGTTGTTAAACTAAATATTCCATTAGGAGAAACTATTCTAGGAGCGCATGTTTGATTATCAAAATTATAATAACCAATAAAATTATCATAATATATTTTTGGTAATATAGATAAGTAATAGTAAGTATTTGTTACTACATTATTATATACATATTCAATTTCTAATTTATAATTTCCAACTTTAGGATTAACAATATCAATCATTCCATTATTTGGATCTATACTAATTCCTTCTATTAAATTTTTACATCTAACTATACCACCTACTGGTAAAAGTTCAGGTAAAATAGAATGTGATTCAATATTATAATTTAAAATACTTTTATTAATAGTATAATTAATTATTGGATAACATTCAATTGATATAATTTGTTCAGTTATCACTGAATTTAATTCATAATATATGGTAACACTTTTATCCATTGGTTTTATTAAACTAAAATCTATTAAACCTGTTAATTCATCTGGAACTATTTCATTATCATATGATGAGAATTTACCTCCTGGGGTTATTATATTTGGTAAAATAGTTATTTCTTCATTATAATTTAATTTAATAAAATTTAAATCGTAATTAAATATTGGTGTTACCATAATTGTTACTATTTGTACTGATTCTCCATAAAATACTTTTATTTCATGGTTTCCAACATCAAGATTAGAAAAATCAATAATTCCATTAGAATTTACAGAATAATCAGAATTAAATAATAATCCAGGTGGATTAATAATTGGTTTAGATGAATGAAGAGTATTACCATATTTATTTGTATAATTAATTATATTATAGTAAAATTTTGGTATTATTTCAAAATTATATTCAAATGTTGCTTTTTGTCTAGTGTGTATATATTCAATATTTAATGTATGATAACCTACATTAAAATTATTAAATATTATTTGTCCAGTTAATGCAACATTATTTCTGATAAATGTACCATTTGGTGGATTTATAATTGGGACGATTGATAATGAATTACTTTTAAATATTACTTTATCATGAATAATAGGATATGATAATGAAGGAATTACATTAATAGTATAGTTTATTTTATTTTGATTATTGTTTACTATATATATTAATTCAATATTATGTAACCCTAATGTTAAATTATTTATTATTATTTCACCAGTATCTTCATTTATATTCAGGTATTCTAAAGATTTAAATTTACCATTTAATGGTTTAACTGTTGGAGGGTCAATAATAAATTGTTCACCATACTTAATTTGATAATGATATACTGATGCTTCAATAAATGGAATAACATTTAAATAATATTTAGTATTATTTACAATAGAATTAACAGTATAATCAATATCAAATATATAATTATCTATTTCTAATAATGGATCAAATGTTATTTTACCAGTTAGAATATCTAAATCAATACTTGACGAAAAACGCCCATCTAATGGTTCAACAATAGGTAATTCTGATTCATAATTAGAACCATAAATTCCTATTAGATTATTATTATATTTTATTATTGGTTTACTAATAATTGTTACAATTGTTTTATAAAAATAATTAATATCGGATCTTGTAACTGTATATATAATATCAATTAAATATTCATTAACTGGTAATGGACTATTTATACTTAATAAACCAGTAACACTATCTAAAATTATGTTATTTGGTAACTTATTTGAACTGAAAACTCCATCTGAAGGATTACATATTGGTTTATCAATAATAAATATTTCATCACATGATTTTATTACAGTATCATCTTTATAATAGAATAATATTTTAACTTCAATATTAAATGTAGTTTCAATAATAATATTATTAACATTATAGTTTATTATTAATGCATGCTTGCCTAATTTTAAATTATTGTCAATAGTTAATATTCCAGTTTCTTTATCAATTTCAATAAAATCATATTCTAAACTAAAAAAGCATTCTGGATTAGTATATGAAACTATTGGCTTATCACTAGTTACTAAAGATCCATAAGTTATTATAAAATTAGATACTTCATAATAAAAGTTTGGAATGATTCTAAAAGAAAGATCAATACTAGTTATTACATTATTTAATAAATAATCTATTTTAAAATTATAGTTACCTATTTCTAAATTATCTATAGTTATAATACCATCTTGACAAGGTAATTCTGAAATAAACTGTTCCCCATCTTGTTTGATATAATTTTTAGGATAAATTATTGATTTTTCATCATAAAATAGATCTTGTATAACATAAAATATATTTGAAATAACAGTTATATTAATTTCTGATGATACTGTTATATTATTATATAAATAATTAATTTTAAAATTATAGTTACCTATTTCTAAATTTGATATAGTTAAATCACCATTTTCACCAAGTAAAACTGGACAATTAGTTAAAAATATACCTGTTGATGGTTTAACAATAGCATGTATAATAAATGTTTCGCCAAATTTAACTACTGGATTTAAATCTGAATAATAAAAAACAGGTAAAATTATAAATTTACAGCTATTTATTGTTGATACATTATTTTTTGTGTATTTAATATTAAAATTATATGTTGCTGGATTTAAATCTAATATTGTTAATTTACCAGTATTTCTATCAATTGATAAATTGTTATCAAATATCTCAAAATATCCATCTGGATAAGATACAGATGGTATATCAGTTTCAATATATTTATCATAATTTAAAATATTATTATCATAACTAAAATTTGGTTTTACTATTAAATTATAATTTGTTGAAATAAAATTAGAATCAATTTGATATATAACTGTAATCATGTAATTACCAACAATAATAGATTTATCAAATATTAATTGACCATTCTTATTAATCATAACACCAATTGGTGTGTTTTTAATTTTGAATATACCACCAGATGGTAATACTGATGGTATATCAGACATACCTCCATCATTATAAAATATTTCTGTTTTATTTGTTGAATATAATATATTACTAGGTATACAGTTTATTGTATGATTAATGTCACTATATATATCATTAAACAAATAACGTACTATCAATTCATATTTACCAATTTGTAAACCAGAAGTATTTATTTGACCTAAATTATTAATATTTATTTGATCTTTTTGATAAAGTATTGTAAATTTACCACCTGGTGGATTTACTATTGGTATAGATGAAATAAAACTAGAATTATAATTAATATTATCTATTAATGTATCATAATTAATTGTTGGTACTATTTTACAATTAATATTTGCTTTTGTTGTTATATCATTTAATTTATATGTTACTACTAAGTTATATTGTCCAACATTTATAGTTGCTGATTTATTAAAATATATTGTACCCGTATTTTTATCTATATCAATACCATCAATTAAATTATCTAATATATATAATCCAGATAAACTCGGTTTGCTAGATTCAGAATATGACCCATAATTTATTACTATATCATTATAATTTATAATAGGAATAATATTAGCAGTTAATATAATATCATTAACTTTCAAAGAATAACTACCAATATCTAATTTCTTATCAAATTTAATAATACCATTATCTTTATTTATTGTAATTAATTTTGTTGGGGATATTAAAATAAAATTATTATTATTTGTTATTGGAGCATCTGAATAATTATCAGATAGACCATGAATTAATGTTAATATATTTGACTTGTATTGAATAAAAGGTTTTATTATAATATTATAATTCATAATTTGATTAACGTTATTAATTTCATATTTAACATCAATATTATAATTTCCAGAGTCTAGATTATCATAAGAAAGAATACCAGTTACTGAATCAATTGTAATTTTAGGAACATTTTCATTAATTGAAAATATACCACCTGGTGGACTAACAATTATTTCATCAGTTTTACCAGTTGATATATTTGTTTCATAGTTCCCAGTAAAACTTACTTTAGGTAATACAGTTATTAAAATATCTTTAGTAGTTGATATATCATTTAAATTATAAGTAACTAACAAATTATATATTCCTGGTTCTATTATTTCTTTATTAAATATTGTTGAATTATTAATAATAAAATTATCATTATTAATAGTAATTGTACCAGGGAAGTTTTCAACTTCACTGTTGGAAAACGTACCAGGGAAATTTTCAACTTCACTGTTAGGTTTCCCAACTTTGTTGGAAAACGTACAAGTATGTGAAACTAGTAAGTCAATACTAATTGGATCAGAATATATAAAATCTGTATAATTTGTTGTAATTGTGGGTAAAAAAGTTATTGTATAATTAAATTTTGCAAATGAATTATTTACTGTATATATAATATTAAAATTGTTTTTACCAATTATTATATTATTAAAAATTAATTTACCTTCGAAATCACATGTTATATTTTCATTATCTGTTTTACAGTAGCCTCCAACTGGTTTTAATATAGGTTTAATTACTTTGTTAATATTATTGTAATCAAACACTAGATTATTTTCTTCGTAATCAATAGTGGGTAAATAGTTTATTTCATAATCATACTCAACAAATGAATTATTTATACTATATATAATTGGAATATTATATTTTTTAACTTGTAGATTATTAAAATATAATTCACCAGTTTTATTATTAATCGTAATACCATTAATATCATTTTGTATAATAAATAATCCTCCTTCTGGTTTTACTAATGGTTTACCAGATGTTGTTATATTATTTTTATATTTGTCGTAAGAAATGTATGGTTTAACAACTAATGAAAATGTATTTGTTGTACTACAATCATTTTTAGAATAAGTAACTATAAATTTATATATTCCAACATCATTATTTGTTATGATTATAATACCTGATTTATCATCAATAGTAATATTATTTATAGGACAATCTAAACTAAATATTCCATCGTCTAATTGGTTAGTTGGTTTACCTGATATAATTTCATCTACCGATTTAATAAAATTGTAATTAGAATATTTTAAAACTGGATTAATTATTAAATTAATATTTTCTAATAATTCAATTCCTATATCCATAGTATAACTGATTACAATAGTATATTTACCTATTTTATTTGCATTTATTTTATATATCCCATCATTATCAATAATAATAGCCAAATCATTATTATTTTCTATTTTAAATATACCATTTATATAAGAAATCAATGGTTTACTAGATGTAAATACATCATTATAATTTAATTCAATATTATGTTCAGTATAATTAAATTTTAAATTTAAATATTTAGTATAGTTTGTTTGATTTAAAGTATCTAAATTTATAATATTTGCATCATTTTTAAGTTGATCATCTATTTTAAAGTTACCTAATAAACAACAATAATCAATTATATTTAAGTTTAAATTTTTTATTTTATCTAATATTGTTGAATAATCATCAATTAAAATATAAAGTATATCTGGTTGTATATTTATTATAATATTTTCTAAATTTTTATCTATTAATAATAAATAAACTTCTTTATTCATATATTTAATTTAGGTTTTATAATTTTTTATAAATTAAAATACGATAAAAAAATATTTAACTATATATAATAAACAATTATTACTACTCCAACAACAATTAATGAAATGCATTAATACCTTCGATAATAAAATCGTCAATATTTATAAATCAGGTGTAGATTCTGCAGGAGGTCCTGCTTATACTAATTTTGGATTTAATGTAACAAATCCAGTATTTACTGTTGATGTTAAATCAAATGTTAATGTTACTGATGATTATTACATTCGCGGATATCCTTTTTACCAGTTGGTACTATTTTACCTTTTGGAGGTTCCTCAGTTGTAGGTGATTGGTTAATTTGCAATGGAGCATCATATTTAGCTAGTGACTATCAAAGACTATTTGATATCATTGGTTATACATATGGTGGTTCAAGTGGTACTTTTAATGTACCTGATTTTAGAGGCCGTGTACCAGTTGGTGCTGGTACTGGTGCTGGTTTAACAAACAGAACACTTTCATCAACAGGTGGTGAAGAAACATATACTTTGACAACATCTGAATTACCTAGCCACAGTCATACTTTAACTAGAAGATCTAATCCTGATGCCGGAACATTTGATGGAAGTAATGGACATGCATCTGAATCATCTGCTGCTACAACTGATCGCAGTACAGTTGGAACATTTACCACTCAAAACACAGGTAGTGGTGCGCTCATAATATTATGCAACCTTATTTAGTCGTTAACTATATTATCAGATATTAATTAAAGAAAATTTTGCAAGTGTAAAATATTCTCATTAGGAGGTAATAGTGCTTGATTTGTTGTTGGATTTGCTGATGTTAAACTCAAAGTAACTTTTTTATCTGCATTTATTTTTGCAGAAATGAAATTAAATTATTTAAACATTTAGTTGATCGCGATAGTGTTTGACACGTGCTCTAATATCTTTAAAATTTTCATCTTTGCAAATATTTCCATTTATGAAATAACGTACCAACATATTTGGAATACCTTCAACCTTTGGATCATTTTCATTGAAGCATTGAATTACTCCATCAATTTCACAAACATGAAAAGTACCTTTCTTTGATTCCTTGCCAGGAGTTTCCTTACTAAAATTTCTTGTTTCTATGGTATTATCTGCCATTCGGAACTTCTGTTGAGAAGCTTTCATAGCAAATCTTTCAGTATCACGATTAATTTTTTGAAGTAGATGACCTCCAACACCAAAAATAATGTTAGAAGCACACCATCCATTAGCAATAAGTTCATTTTCAATTTCTTCAATCTTCTTAATATTCAATCCATCACCATAGATAACTCTATACTGATCAGGAAGAACCTTGTATCCCTTTTCATTAATCTTAATATAATCTCTTAGATTTCTCTCAAAAATAGTAAAGATATGAATAATAGTTTCAGATGGTGTCATATCATCTCCATTGTCTTTCTTTCCCAAAGAGTCAGGACGAGTGACAAAAATACCATCTCTTGCCAAAATTCTATCTCGTAGGTGCCCAGATGAAATTCTATCAGTATGATTAAACATATCAAAAGTATCAGATACCACTGAAAGTATGCCATTTGGATATAGATTTAATAGATCATCAACAAATTCGAATTCACCTTCAGCACCATTTGCAGTTACTTGGTTATGTTCACAAGCAGCAACTGAATAACCAGTCATTTCTTGATCTTCCATTGCAGCGATAACTCCAGGAACAGTATCACTACCCATAATAATATACAAAACTGCTTTACCGCCTATTATGGCTTGTTGTATACAAGTACATCCACGTAATCCAAAATCTTGCATAGCAAAAGGAAGAAATTTATTTCTAACTTCATCAGTTGCTGTTATTTTCAAAGCTTTATTCATAACAGAATGAAAACTAAGAGCATTGGTAGCAACAGTAGTTGGATACCAAATTCCCTGTTGAATCAAACCTTCGTAGTGTGAAACAATATGTGCACAATCTTCATCGGTACTCTTAATAGTAACAATGGGGATTGAAACAGGAAGAATAGTTCCTTCTGGAACTCCAGAAATTTCCAATGGAAGATTACCTGAGTGGCAAAAGACAATCTTAAGCCAAGGTAGTGGGTTAAAGTGATAAGATTGGCTAAAATGAGAATTAGAAAACCAAATCATTTGCTTAATATGATCAAGGGTAACCTTTACTTTCGATAATGTATTAACCACATCTTGAATTCCTGCAACCACCACATGCGCATCTCTTGCACCTTTTCTAGGTTCAATATATGCATACATTTCAATTAGTCTTTGCTTTTTATTGTTTACCATATTATATTGCGACAACTTATAAGAGTCAGTATCCTTTATAGAATTATTAGGATCCATAGGATAAAAAGGACCTCTGAAAACATAATCAATATACTTAGTTAGAAGTGGATCCGTACTACGAATCCACACCCAAAATTCAGGATCATTATAATTTTCCGCAAATACAGTATCCCAATCCATATCATCAATATTCATTGCCAAATAAGACATACAAATTATATCATGTATATTTAGAATATTTTTTTCAATTTTTATAATTTATAAAAATTGATTTTTTTTACTATAGCATATTAATAATGAAAATACTATGTTTACTATCCAAAATATAGTTCAGAATATACATAATAGTCAGATCAAGAAAAAGGTCGTAATGGCTGTTACAGGCGGTGGAGTTTCAAGTTTGTATTATATAATGTCACAACCAGGTGCATCCAATACTGTTTTAGAGTTAATTGTCCCATATGATAGAACTTCTTTACTAGATTTTCTTAAAAAAATCGATCTAGATCAATTTTGTTCACAAGAAACAGCTGATGAAATGGCAATTGCATCTTTAAATAGAGCAAAAGAACTAGTTGTTATGGCTAATAGTAAATTAACAGATATATTTGATAATTGTATTGGTATTGGAGCTACATGTGCACTAAGATCATCAGAATGGAAAAAAGGTAAACATAGATGTTACATTACCATACTAACTAGTGAATATAAACATAATTTTAGTATAGAATTGTATAAAGGTACTGAAGAAAGCCCATATCGTTCTAGAACTGAAGAAGATGAAGTATGCGGTCAGCTAATTCTAAACGGTCTAGCTTTAGCATTAAATTTAATTGATAGTACAGATATTAATGTAGATCCGCTAGATACTTTTACATATAATTATCAGATTTTAGATGATCCAATTGATAGACTAATCAATGGATCATGCAAAAGTATTTTGTTTCTTAGAGATAGAGTTCTAATTGATATGCCTATACATAAATTAAAAAATAAAATAATTATGGTTCCAGGTAGCTTTAATCCTTTACATGAAGGCCATATAATGCTTCTTGAAAAAGGAAAAGAATTAGGAAATACAGATGAGGGGATTTTTGAATTATGTATATCAAATGTAGATAAACCAACTTTATCTAAAGGAGAAATTATAAGTCGTGTTACACAAATTACATTTCCTATTATTTTGACAAATTCTCCTAAATTTATTCAAAAAGCAAATTTATTTCCAGGATTATCCTATTCTGTTGGAATTGATACTGTAATTAGACTAGTAGATCCATATTATTCCAATAATGAAGAAGAAATGATAATTAATATACTAAAAATTAAAGAAAATGGTTCACAATTTTTTGTTGGTTCCAGATTTATTAAATCTAACATTATATCGTTAGATTTATTAAATCTAAATCCTCTATTTAGAGAAATGTTTATTCAAATTGAAGATGATTCAAAAGCATTAATTTCTTCTACAGGTATAAGAGAAGCTCCTATATAAAATTATTTAAGCTGAACAATTTTCGCATACTTCATGCTCATCATTTGTTATTGATTCCAATTTCTTTTGAATAGTTGGATCAATAGTAAATTTAGTAGCATCTTTAGCAGCCTTGCTTCTTAAATAATAAATACCAGTTTTTAATCCATGAGACCATGCCCAAAAATGAGATGAATATAATTTTTGATAATCCGGTACCGGCATAAAAATATTCATTGATTGAGTTTGATCAACAAATGGACCTCGCGCAACTGCATTTTTAAGAACCCAAATTTGTTTTATTTCCCAAATTGTTTTATATAGATTTCTAATTTGTTCTGGAATAGTACTGAAATTTGCAATTGATCCATTATTTGCTAAAATCATTTGTTTCATTTCGGTAGACCATAAGCCAATATTAGTTAAATCATCAATTAAATATTTATTTACTAGTGGAAAATCACCTGCTAGGGTTCTTCTAGTATATATATTATTAGTAAAGAATTCAAAACATTCATTATTCCCAAGAATCTGACTCGTTGATGCAGTTGGCATCAAAGCAGTAACTAATGAATTACGAACACCGTATTTTTTAATACTTTCTTCTAAATTTAACCATTTTTCTTTATAATATAGTTTACTACGATCTAGTGACCACAAATCAAATTGAAATTGCCCTTGGCTAATTGGCGATCCTTCAAATGTTGAATATGCTCCTAGAAATTTATTATTTCTAAGTTCACATGCATTTGGTTTTAGTTTGTGGTAAATATTATTTAATTCTGAATCAAATAGTTTATAGCTAGAATCATAATATTCAGGATAATTAATACTATCCCAACTAGGTAATAATCCAAAAATATTTTGTCTTTCTTTAGAAATGTCACACGATGCAGTTAAACATGCCAAGTAAATAGTTTCCATCATCTTGGCATTAAAATCAACCGAGACATCTGAATCAAAATTAATTTTGAGTTGGACCAATGTATCAGCTAAACCTTGAATACCAACTGCAATTGGACGATGTCTAATATTAGATTTTTTAGATTCAATTACTGGGTAATAGTTGATATCAATAATTTTATTCAAGTTAATTGTTGCAATATATGCAATTTCAAATAGTTTATCGAAATCAAATGTTGCTTTAGTAAATTGAAAAAAATCTGAGTAACCACCAATATATTGATCCCCATAATAAATCTGGGGATATGTTGGTTTTTCTAATCCAGTTATTTCTTTTAATTTTTCAGAATCAACATATTCTTCTTGAAAAAAATAATTATTATTCATTAAATATGATTTAGTCCAACGACAATATTTACAGTTTTCTTTTGTATATATAGTCCATAAATTATTGTTGACATATGGAATTATACACTTGTTGATGGCAATTGATGCTAAGTTACATACTGCGTACTCACTAGCATCAGAGTACTCAACGATTTCAATACATTGTCCTGTTAATACACCATTAAAAACTCCCATGTGTTTAAGTGGTTCGGTAAAACAGTAAGTATCAACATTTTTATATGACTCTTCTACAGAAGTTACCCTTACAAATTGGGTTGCATTTCGTTGAGGTTTTCGTGGGGTATATTTTAATCGTTTTGGTGAAAATCCTAAAAGTGATAGATGATATAAATCATTTGATCCAACTAACAATCTAAAAGTAGGTTTGCATAAATATTCTTTATGATCTGGCATCTCTGTGAATCTTTCATCTAGATTTTTTGTTACTTTAGATTCAATACCCAAAGTATGAAGCATTAATCTTACATTTACTAAAAAATCTTTATTTGTACTACCAATTTGTAAGGACTCATTGGTATCATTACGTGCAATTGTCCCATCCGTATCACAATAACCTTCAAACCATCTTAATCTAGTATTAACAGATGCATTTTCTGGTATCATAAATTTAGGATTTAAATCTTTAGGTAATACAATATCATATCTGTCTGCATTTAGATTTTCTGTGTAAGATTGGTAATCAATATATTGTAATAAATCTTTTTTAGCACCATATAAATATAATTTAGGATATTTTTTTGTTTTTGAATAATTATCATATGTAGTTCCATCACCGCAAAAAGCACCATGGGTATATGCATATTTAAATTCTGTAGGATTTTCAAATTCAATAGCTGGTGGTAAATTGAATTTAATTAATTTACTATCTATTTTTAATTTACTTGCTTCTATTTCAATAGTTGGCCCACTACTAAAACCTTCTTGAATATAAAATTTGTGTTCTGGTGTACAGTCTAATGAAACACCATTAGATAAATTTACACGTACTAGATTTTGATTAGTACCTGTTTGTTTAACTATAACTTTAGACCACTGTTCACCATTCCAAATATTAACTTCATTGTCTTTTAATGATTTAATATTTTTATAGCCTTGATCAGTTAGTATCACAGTATCTTCATGAACACACAAATTGCTCGACTTAATCGTTCCTATATTTTTTTGATTACTTTTTTTGTTGATATTATCTTTGAATCCAATATATGGTGTACCTGTTTCTAATTGTGAGTCTAACATAGCTTTCATAACATCACGTGCTTTAACAATAGTATTATATTTTTTAGCTTCGACATATGACCAATATAATTTTTCATAATCTTCGCCATATGCATCCGTTAATCCGGGACATTTATCTGGACACATTAAATACCATTCACCATCTTTTTCAACTTGCTTCATAAATAAGTCAGAAATCCACATTGCTAAAAATAAATCTCTAGCTCTTTCAGTTTCTGCACCAAAATTCTTCTTAAGGTCCAGGAAAGCAAGTATGTCAGGATGATGTGGTTCCAAATAAATTGCGATGCTTCCCTTCCGCTTTCCGCCATTATGAACTAAACCAGCTTGTGTTAAATAATTATGATTATTTTTAACTTCTAAATCATAAACAGAAGCTTTAATATCTTCTTCAGATACCTCTTTCAGTCTAGTATATAAAATATCATTATGTGCAATAAATTTAAAAAATTGTCCACATTCAATATCTAATAACTTGGCTATTTTTGGTGCTTTTGGAATTCTCAAGACCCAAGATAATTTGTTTGTTTTAATATTTTTGTATGTGCTTATATTACCAATTCTATCTCTAGAATATCCAGAACACAAAATACCCATTCTTAAAATTAAATATTTTATTCCATCTATTACATTTTGGGAAGTCATTTCTAGTGTAATTTCTTTTCCAATACAACCATCAGTATCTAGTACACCTTTGATAATCCATTTAGATTTATCTTCAGGCAGGTGTAACATAGATTCATCAATATGTTTTTCACTATTAATATCATAAAGTTGAGATCTAACAAATTTAAATTTACTACTAATTGTCCAACGAATCTGTAAAGTTGACTCAGTTAGTGTTTCCCAAAAATGTATTCCATTTGTTTTTAAATATTCACGAACAAAAAAAGTAACTTGATCTTTTTTAAAACCTAGTGTAATACCACCTTCACTACGATCTTTCAAGATGTGCCCATCACCTAACATTAATCCATACATGTAACAATCAGCATCATCTAAATTTTGATTGTCCATAATAAATTTAGGAATAGGAAATCCAATCAAATCATTTTCTGTTATATTTTTAGCATCTATCCATTCAGGTACAATTAATTTTTTATCTAATCTGTTTAGAATTGTTGAAAATTTTGTACCAGGGGGTTGGTTTTTAACAACATAGAATGGATGGCTTGGTGTAACTTTAATATTTTCATAATCATGAAATATTTTAAAATTTAAAATCTTATTTTCATATTTATCACAATAAACTTTTTCAACTTCTTGTAATGATCCATCTTCAGTAAACACTTTATCGTGTGGTTTAATTTGTTCAATTGGAATTAATCCTCTTTGAGTATAAACTTTAGTAGAACCTACAAAACATTGGTCGATGTAGCGGGCTATTTCATTATAAACTTTTAACATTGGGATGATACCACTCGATGGTCCATTTGTACCTTTAATAAGTGTGTCTTTAGCTCGAATATTAGAAACGTGCAAACCGATACCTCCTCCCCATTTACTTATCTTTGCTACATCTGCCCAAGTTTTTGTAATTCCTTCAATAGAATCATCAGTGCCAATCAGGAAACAATTTTGAGCAATAATTCCTTCAATTGAATATGAGTGATCATCTTCAACACCTAATGTATAAACATAATTATCATTGATATTGACTTCTTCCTTTGATAAAAATTTAATAAAAGATAAATTATCAACATATTCTAATGCATCATTAGAATAATTTCTTTTAATTTGATTTTTAATGTTTTCATGTTGTGGTATCATTACATAATCATGATCAGTTAAATCTTTAATTGGGGTCCAATTAATCATCATAGTGTCAATGTTATATGTATATAACTTATGATCTTCAGTAACAACAAATCCATTTGGATTTATACCATTACCTAATATTTCAGAACAATTAAATTTTACATTGTATAATTTTCTACTATTAATTTCATTTTTATGTTTTTGAATAACTTTTTTAACATTACCTAAATGTGTTATTACTTCATCGCCAATTTCAACATCTTTAATTGGAATTGGTCCTCGTAATGTATTAACTAATGTATTACCTTCAAAACATGAGGCTAATTGACTTCTCTGATTTCCAGCATTGAATAAAGTAGGTGATGCATGTGTATAATAACCTTGTGAAATCATATCATATGTTTTCTTTACTAGTGTTAAGTCACCTTGATTAATAAATGATGCTACTCTCATCAACATATCTTGTGGTCTTTCAATTACTTCACTACCAATTTTAATTAAATATGCTCTTTCCAAAGTTTTAAATCCAAAATAATCAAATATATAATCTCTATCATAATCAATCATTTGATTTAATTCATCGCGATTTTCTTTAATCCATGATAACCAATTTGATTCAAGAAAACCTAATTTTTCTTGAATTAATTCTTCTTTTTCAACAAATGTATCAATAGTTTTCTTTTGAAGATTACTAACAACAATTCGCCCTGCTAATACAGAATACAAATGATGTGAAGTGCATAAATTTACACAAATCTTTGCAGATTCGTTATCTAGTTCTTCTGTTGTTATTCCAGGAAATATTGACCCAACTACTTTTTGAGCTACTAATACTGGATCAATATATTTTGATTCTTCTGGTTTTACTAGTTTACTTATACGACTAGTAATTTTATCAAAGTATACAGGTTCTTTTTCACCGTTTCTTTTTGTTACAAACATTATATATAAATAATTAAATGTGTTTATATAATTTTGTCAATTTTTATTATTTCCTCTAGAGGAAATAATAAAATTCTAGTAGATGACAGTAGAAGCAGCTCTATAAATTAAATCATTTTCTTAATCAAATTGATGGAATTGGTACTTTAAAATATGTTAAACATTCATCTACTTCATTTTTCTCAAGACCAAAATCTCTTATGAATGCCATATATTCAGCATATGTTGGTTTATTAACAGTAACTAAATTTACATAATTTTTTCGTTGATCAATTTTATTTTCAAGCCAATTTTTAACAATCTCTGCACAATATGCATTTGGTGGGTTTACTGATGAATAAACACAAGAATGATTTGTTTTTGAGTTAGTTAATATTAAAGATGGATTTGTAACTGGCATAGTAACAATACCAAATACACCAGGAACTTGTTTTTTCATTGCAGCTGCTTGTCCTGATCCACTTATTATTGAATTTGGATCATTATTCCAGTTATTTTCATTTGCACCCCATACATGTATATAAAAACAACTTGGATTTTTACGTTTAATTTGATTAGCATAAGAATTTAATGAATCTGCAAAACCTACACCTCCAAATTTAACACGAAGACTAAAATCCTTATATAAATCTTCAACTAATTTATCTAGATTTGATTTCATTTTAGAATAATTTGTACTATCCCAGCTTTGTTTAGCTATATTTGTACCAAGTTCATGAACACGATTTTTACCTGGAATAATTACAATAACATTTACATCAGATATGAGTAAAGATCTTAATTCAGCAAATCTAAATTTCTGATGTTCTATTACAAGATCTATATTTGATATTGGTCCTGTTGGTGGAGGATTTGTTGGTGGAGGATTTGTTGGAGGAGGATTTGTTGGAGGATGATTTGTTGGTGGAGGATTTGTTGGTGGAGGATTTGTTGGAGGAGGATTTGTTGGTGGAGGATTTGTTGGAGGAGGATTTGTTGGTGGAGGATTTGTTGGTGGAGGATTTGTTGGTGGAGGATTTGTTGGAGGAGGATTTGTTGGTGGAGGATTTGTTGGAGGAGGATTTGTTGGTGGAGGATTTGTTGGTGGAGGATTTGTTGGTGGAGGATTTGTTGGAGGAGGATTTGTTGGTGGAGGATTTGTTGGAGGAGGATTTGTTGGTGGAGGATTTGTTGGTGGAGGATTTGTTGGTGGAGGATTTGT
>Ga0214921_10000553_pt1 | contig 69013 bp, 66 predicted proteins | sample LL1505_MetaG_FD_177992 | JGI IMG/M metagenome (GOLD analysis project Ga0214921, IMG submission 177992) | Freshwater microbial communities from Lake Lanier, Atlanta, Georgia, United States - LL-1505 | ecosystem: Environmental > Aquatic > Freshwater > Lake | place: USA: Georgia | collected... | reverse complement strand
AAATTATTTTAGTATGTTGAAATCAAAATTACAAAAATTTAGTGGATTGAAATATGCGAATTTAATAGAAAATATAACAAAGGCAATAGAAATAATACCGAAAGAATATTATAAGAACATCATAGAAAGTGCTTATAATAGAAAAGAAAAATATATTGCAAAGAATAAAACTCGCAAAAACCCAAAGAAAATGTATCTATAATGGGCGTTTTAAATGTGCAAAGGTGTAAATATAAACAATATCATACATTTTTGTCTAAAAATATTAAGATAAACAAATAAACAAATTAAACAAATTAAATAAAATACAATATATAATTTATAGTTAAGATGACAGAGAAAACGGAACAAGAATACATTTTACTAATTATGAATTGTATGAAATACAGAGGTAAAGCGTTTGTCCAACAGAATGGTTGGTTAACTAATCTACCAAAAAAAATTCCATATTATCATGTTATAGGAAATTCAGAATTAACATCACCATATGTTTTTGACCACGTTGCTAAAATTTTATGGGTGAAAACATTAGATGATTATGTGTCATTGCCGAAAAAAGTGATTGCAGCATTACATGCCGTTCGTGAAACATTCAAATTTAAATATATTTTTAAAACCGACGATGACCAAATTTTACAGAATGATTCTTTTTTCAAAAATATAACAGAAGAAATTCAAAGAAAATCTACAAAACTAAAAGCACATTACGGTGGTCAAGTAGTAGATGTTACTATTCCACATATATCGCAATATTATAAAATACATCCTGAATTGCCACAAAATATTGAGATACATAAGACAGAATATTGTAGTGGACGATTTTATTTTCTCTCTTCAGAAGCAGTAACCAATTTAGTTTCAAAGAGAGAAAAGATAGAATCCGAATATTTGGAAGATTATGCGATTGGATTAAATTTAAATCCTATTTTTAAAAAATCTATGATTCATATTCAAAGTGATGAACATTTCAAAGACATGGAAGAAGATTACACAGTAGAATGTGGACCAACCAATAAAGTTCTATTATTTGGTGGTAATGGTTGGATAGGTGGTAAAGTTGTAAAATTATTAGAAAATATGAAATCCACTGTTGATGTTTATATAGCAAAAAGTAGAGCAGATGATATAGATTCCATTAGAGAAGAGTTGAAACAAATATCTGGAATTACACATATAATGAGTTTTATTGGAAGAACACATGGAATATACGAAGGAGAAAAGATAACAACAATTGATTATTTGGAAAAACCAGGAAAATTAGTAGAAAATGTTAGGGATAATCTTTACGCTCCTATTTCTCTCTCCATGTTATGTAAGGAGCTAGGAATTCATTTTACTTATTTAGGAACAGGATGTATTTTTGATTATGACGATAAAGAACATCTATTTGGTAAAGAAGAGAATGGGTTTAATGAACAATCTAAACCCAATTTTTTTGGTTCTTCTTATTCAATTGTAAAAGGTTTCACAGACCAGTTAATGCATGCTTTTGATGATTCAGTTTTGAATATTAGAATTAGAATGCCAATCACAGAAGAGGTGAATGAGAGAAATTTCATTACAAAAATTACAAATTATAAAAAGATATGTTCTATATCGAATTCTATGACTGTTTTGACTGAGTTATTACCTGTTTTAATAGATATGGCATTCAATAATAAGACAGGCACTATTAATTTAACAAATCCAGGATTAATATCTCATAATGAAATTCTAGAAATGTATAAAGAAATTATAGACCCGGCTTTTGAATGGGAAAATTTTACGATTGAAGAACAAAATACAATATTGTTATCAAAAAGGTCAAATAATTATTTGGATACAAACAAGTTAGAAAATTTGTATCCGAATGTTAAACCTATAAAGGAATCGGTGAGAGATATTTTAATTAAAATGAAAAACAACAATAATAATGTTTGAATTTATTATTTAATTTTCTTTATCGGTAAAAAACATTATGCATTATGCATTAGTTTCACGTCATTCAAGAAAAAACAATTCAAATATGGATGTTATTATTGCAATAACGGAACTTTCGGTGGTCCTCAGCCACCTTTCATTCTGCCACCTTTCATTCTGCCACCTTTCATAGTGCCACCCCTCATTCTGCGTGTTTTACATGTTTTTTTGAAATGATGAATATGATGTTTTTTGCAAGAAATAGAACAATGATTGCGCTTTTTACAAGACAACCGTTTTTTTAGCATTATAATATAAATATATATTATTTATATTTTATTTTTTTATAAAAATTGAATTTCTTTTAAAATATACTAAAATTAAAATAAATACAATACATACAATACATACAATACATACAATTGTAAAAGCAACGCACTATATAAATGGAAATTAACCAGAATCAGAATCAGAATCAGAACCAGAACCAGAACCAGAACCAGAACCAGAACAACAACGTTGAAATAATGAAGGATAATTATGACAAAGAAACCTTAACGATTCGTTTTAATAATTTCAAAACATCATATAAAAGTGACCAAGAACTAATAGACAAAGGATTACCAATCAGACATCAAAATACCCCAGAAGATATTAGTGAAAACATGACTAAAGAAATTATAAAAAATAAAGAAGGTGATGACAGTTGTGTTTGGTGTAAAGGCGTTGATAAAAAACATGGATTAACTGGTGATTTATACTCAAATAAATATGATAAAAAATCACCGATTGAAGTAAAATCATTTACATCAAATGGTCCATCTCAATTTGGACCTGATAAAAAATTCGGAGTATTATACTTTTTAGATCTAAGAAAATGGTTAGATGATGAAATTGTTTTATGGAAAGTTAATTTGAACCATTCGTCCGATGAATTTAAAAATATAAAAGTAAATAAAAAACAAACACTTGGGGAACAATTACTTGAAGGGCGAAGGCCACATATAAGTTGGGACAAAATATATCCGCAAATAAGCGAATTTTGTGAAAAGATTTACGAAGGAACTTTTGAGAATATATTCTTAAAGATATAGATTCTACATTTCTACATTTCTACATTTCTACATATTATCTAGTAAACGTTTTGCGATGAGTTCAACGACTGGAATAGATACTGCATTTCCAGATAAACTATACAATTTACCTATATTAATAGCTGGTAGAGTATAATCAATTGGAAAACCCTGTAAATTAAAACACTCTCTTGGGGTAAATTTACGAATACCTTTATCGTCTAATATTATGGGAACATTATGACCACCTGTTCCCATATTTGCTGTTAATGTAGGGCAAACATTATTTTTATTTTCTCTTACGTAGTATCTTCTGTATTGATAAATCGTATTTGTTGATACATGTTTTAAAACATTTTTTTTTAATTCGTCATATATAACTGTTGAATTATTATAGTAATATTTTTCAGGAATTTCTGTTTCAAGAAACTGCGACACAGGTTTTAATTCTACTTCTGGAAAATCAAAATCAAACTTATCATATAAAGATTTATTTTTAAAACAAACAATATATATTCTCTCCCTATTTTGAGGTATTCCAGTAATTTTAGATGTGTTTAGAATTGAGAATTTAATATAATAGTTTAATTTTTCCAAATTTTCAATAATAATTTTAAATGTTTTGCCATTATCATGACTCTGTAAATTTTTAACATTTTCTAATATAACTATTTCGGGAGAATTATGTTTAATTATAGATAATATTTTCCAAAATACATTGCTCCGTTCGTCATCAAAACCTTTTTGCATTCCAGCTATACTAAATGGTTGACATGGAAACCCAGCGGTTAATATATGCGATTTTGGTATATCTTTATCGTTTACATCAATTAAATTTTTTTTTGTAAGTATTATATTATTATTTAAATTAAATATTTCTTCTGAACTATCTAACATATCATTTGCAAATATAGTAGAAACTTTATTTGTTTTATGAAAAGCATATGAAAAGGCACCTGTTCCAGAAAATAAGTCAACTAGTGTATAATGATTACTGTCTAATAGATTTATTTCTGAAACATTTTTTTTATCTTGATTGTCGCTTTCAACAATATTAAATTGTATTTTTTTTTCTGTTTTATGACTATTTGTCTTTGTCTTTGTATTTGTATTTGTATTTGTATTTATTAATTTAATCAAGTCACTTTTAGTTTTTGACTTATATTTATTAATTCCTAGTTCTTGACACATAGCCAAAAGTTCCGTTTTAGATGATAAATTAAGGTCCATTTGTTAACAAATTATATGATTGCTATTGTTTAATATAAATCATATTATTTAATTCAATTTTTAATTTTATATTTTTTTTTTGATATTTTTTATATTTTTTTTTGATATTTTTTATATTTTTTTTTGATATTTTTATTATTTGTTTAGATTTTGAATATATTTTTCCATGCTTGAATTCTTTGCGTGGCTAAATTATGTAGAATGATTGATTCTCGTTTTGAATAATCTAATGTGAACAATTTATCTTCGTTGTGTTTTAATACGCGTATATTAAATAGGTTATTTGCATTCTGAAATGCATCCTCAATATTTCCATCATTCTGATTCATTTTATAAATCATACACCTATCAAAATCATAAGCGGTCAAAAGGTCAGATTCTCTAACTATATGATATGCTTTTTGATAACCACCTATATTTGGAAACCCACTCTTTTTAACTTTTGAATAAGACATAGTTGACATGATTAATTTACAAACAGCGATGTCATTAGGGTTCATAATATTTTCATTTTGTAAAAAATTATCTATTTCTATTAAACCATGTGCTTCATCCATATATTTTTTATCACACATATCATGTAAAATAGCCGAAACATAAATAATGTTTTCGTGATTTTTTAGAATTGGATATTTTATTACTTCATCTTCATATATTTTGTTAGCATAATGAAACACATTCATACTATGTGATAATCCATGCGATTCATCAATATTGTATTTTTTAGATGTGATTAAAACAAAATTAAACAATTTTGATAACAAGTTCATAATAAATTTTAATATATATTTTATACAGTAATTGATTTTAATATAATTAATTAATGTATATAATGCTCAAAAAAGTATTTAAATTATTATATTGTTTAAGTTTGATTGGAAATGTGGATGCGTTTTTTAAATTAAATAAACCCATAAATAACAAAATAAATAACAAAAACATAAATGCAATTATGAATTTAAAGAAGCCTGATGGCGGTCCTAACCCTAACAACGATAAAGTGAGTGGTTTTATTCAGTTAATTCGTCCAAAAAGTATATTACCGACTTTGTTACTTAATTTTTCAGGCGCATGGATAATAAACCCTAACTTTGAATCACTCATACACTCAACTACGTTCATAATAGCAACAATAAACACTATATTAATTCTTATGAGTAGTATGGTTATAAACGACTTATATGATTCTGAAATAGATAAAATAAATAACCCTTCAAGACCTATAGCAAGTGGTTTAATTAAAAAATACGAAGCAATCGCGCTTAATTTATTATTGATTGGAACCACAGAATATTTCAGTATAAATTTTTTACCTGACAACTTAAAATTTATTATAAATTTAGCTATATTGAATACAACTTTATATACTCCTATTTTTAAAAAAATACCTTTAATTAAAAACCTAGCTTGCTCATCATTGGTAGCATTCAATATATTTTATTCAGGATTATCTGCTAGTAACGATATGAATGAATTAATTTCTACAAATGCTAATTATAATTTTCTATTAATAGAAATGAGTTTAATTTTTTTTGGCTCTTTGAATAACGAAATACTACTTGATATCAGAGATTATGACGGTGATAAACAAAATTATATAATAACGATACCTGTATTATTTGGAAAAGATGTTGCGTGGATTTCAACACTTATTATTTCAAATTTAAATATAATTTCAAATTCGTTATCTATTTTTTATGTTACAAATAATATGAATGATGCAATTTTATTAGCGACGTTATGTAGTCCGTTATCTTTTTATTTATATAAATTAAAAAATAAGAATTATTCAAAAGAAGTTATTGAAAAGACTGTGAATGATACAAACATCCCTTTAATTTTTACTCTATTGTATTTTATTTCTAAAACATATTAGAAAACATGTTCCCTAAGTTCATTTTACTTATGTTTTGTTTTTGTTTTTGCTGTTCTAGTTGCTCTTGTTGTTGATTAAAAATTTTTTGTCTTAAAAAATAATCTGTTTTATCTAAATCAGTCATAGGTTTCATATAATTTGTTATTTTTTTTTCAATATCACTATAATCTTCTCTCTGCACAACAGTTAAAGGAGTGATTAAATACCAATAATGTTGTTTCTGTAATTCAAACCAATACTTATCAATAGCATAAATGCGATGATTATGTGGTTCTCTAATTAATTTATTTATACCTTCTTTTATATTTGATATTAATTTATCATAATAATTTTCTTTTACTAAATAACCTGTTGTGGTTTGACACTGGAAAACACGAACTGAAAAATCATCACCTAAACCATATGGAGGAGTATTATTGCCTGCTAATAAAATAACATCCCATGAGTTATCGTCTGAATGATTTTCTAAAAATCCATTCAATTGACTCATAAATAAAAAAGGATCTAAAAACTGAATATCATCTTCACAAATAAGAATATGAGGAAGTTTATTTTCTTTGGCTAACTGTAAACATTTCAAATGACTCATACTGCAACCAATCGCTCCATTTGGTAATTTGATTGCATTAAATCTAGTTGGTTCTTTTATACCGATTGACGACAATTGTCGTTCTACATGTACTCTTCTATCTGTTCTATGTTCAAGATTAATATAAAAGACATGTTTAATATCTGATATATTTTTTAGATTCATTATATTCATTATATTAAACAATATAATTAATAATAAAATATAGTATTTAATTTACTTTTTATTCTTATATAATATATAATAATAATAACAATAACAATATGAAAAATAAAAAAATTATATTAATTATACTGTCAATCTTATTATTGGTAGTAATAGTATTTTACATATATAATTATTTAATAAACGAACCACCTTTTCCGATTGATATTGTATATACTTGGAAAGGCGAAGATATCAACGACGATATTAGAACTTCATTTAATTATGAATTAAAATATAGTTTAAGATCAGTTGAATTATTTGCTCCATGGGTTAATAAAATATATATATTAACAAATGAACCAAATACTTACCCTAGTTGGATAAATAAAAGCAACAATAAAATAATCATGATTAATCATACACAAACATTTCCGCAACCACAAAGTTTATATTTGCCTAATAAAAATTCAAACGCAATTGAAACAACAATTGCAAATATACCAAATTTGTCCGAACATTACATATACTTTAATGATGATGTATTTTTAGGCAATAAAACAAAATATACCGATTTTTTTACAAGAGATGGAAAAGCATATGTTGACAAAGAGTGTAAAAAAACACAAAATATACAAAAAGATATAAAATTTAATGTACTTAACATTGAATATCCTGATAATGTAAATAGTTTATATGTTCATATACCAATTCCATTATTAAAAAGTGTTGTATTGGAATTTAATAATAAATATTCTAGATACATTAATTGGATAAGAATGACAAAAACAAGGAATAAACGCGGTTATGATATTTGTGAAAAATATCAGTTAAATTCACCTTGTCAGCAAATACACTTTCCAATAGGCAAATACATGTTATATAAAAATAAAGCCACTTTAAAAAATTATGATGACCCGCGCATTCAAATTTACGTTGGTAATAGCAAACGAGATATAGATAAAAAGTTTTATGAATTAATTTTAAAAAAACCATTGTTTTTTTGCATAAATGATTCTGAAGAAGATGTTAAAAAAAAAAAAAAAATTAGAAAAAAAATGCTTAATTTTTTTAATTATTATTTTAAAAAAAAAGCAACATTTGAATTGTGATTATATTATTTTTTCCAAATATAAATATATTCTTTATAATTATTTTTACTTGATTTTTTTAATAAAATAATTTCATTTGCGTCACCAAATAATTGTTTCAAAATTTTTGAATAGATATTCTCGTTTATGTTTATAATATATGTTCCACCTATTTGTAAATTATCCCATAATTTTTGAAATACCTCTTTATAAAACTTACCCCATTCTTCGTGACTTTTTTTCTCGGAATGTTTATATATTTCTATATTTTCATAAGGTGGTGATGTAAAAACCATATCATATTTACATTTGCTATAATCAACTACATTTGAATCCATGAAAATCAAATCAGTTTTTGAAATGGTTTTCTCTCTAAAATCATTAAGAAGTGTTTGATATTTTGGTTGTAAATCTTTATTCAAGTCTATTCCAATGTAATTTATATTTTCCAACATAGCTCCAACCATTCTTCCACCAAAACCACAAAAAGGATCTAAAATCGCAATCTTAGGTTTAAATTTTTTATATATTTGAAGTGCGTTTGTTATTTTGAATGCATTAACACGACCAAAACATAATCCATAACAATAATAATATTTTTTAATAATGCTATCTTTATAACGATTATTTTTTTCACAATAATCTAATAATGTTTGAATGTATTTCTTTTTTTTATAAAAATCTATTTGTTCAACAAAATCAAAAAAATTAATGCCTTTATTACCGATTGTTTCTATACGTTGTTCAAAAAAATAATAATCCAATAAGTTACATCCTAAACGGCTCCTACCATTCAATTTATCTAGTTCATCCAACGATAATTCTTTCAGTTTTAACCATTCTTTTTTAACTTCTCCAAAGGTTATGTCCTTTAATTCCTTTGTGATTTGACTCTTGTCCATTAGATTGAAGAGAGAAAAAGGATTCAAAAAAAATACTAATAAACAAAATGTAAAAATATAAAAATATAAAATAAAGAAAAATACAACATTTGTTTACCTAACGCCACCTAATCCTATAAATGCGCTTGTTGTTGCTCTAGGTTGTTGTCCAATTAAACGAGCATAATTTGGTGAAAATATATTAATATTTTGCTTTTGTTGGGGATATTGCTGTTGGAGATGTTGCTGTTGGGGATATTGCTGTTGGAGATGTTGCTGTTGGGGATGTTGCTGTTGGAGATGTTGCTGTTGGGGATGTTGTTTCATATGAAGTTCGCGTTGTTGTTGAATCGCTAGCACACGTTCATTCGCCTGTTGATTATGTGGAATATTACGCCACTCTGATGGTGAAATGTGTGTTTTATTTGTCAGTTTATGTTGATTATTTTGATTTAAAATTGTGTTTATAGGGTCTCTTAAATCATATTCATGATAAGAGTCAGATTCAAAACGAACTAATGTCATGAAGGAACTTACATTCACTACAAATATTTTTTCACTCTTAACTACATACTTATTATCATTAGGATTTAATGATTCTTTATCAACACTAAATAATAATTTATGAATGGTTGTCAATCCATCTTGTCCATTATCCATTTTCATACGTTGTGGGTCTTTTTGTGATACAAGACGAGAAACACCGTCAAATAATTGAAGGATTTCAGGACTTCCAATTGGATAAAAAGTTGAACGGTCAATTCTCAAATTATGCGCTATACATCGTTTTTGTAAAGAAGCATCTTCCATACCCCACCCCCAATAATTAGGATAACCATTCACCATTTCAAAATCTGAGCCTTTCATTACAACAATTCCTCCTAAAGCGGTTGCAAATCCATAATAATGTTTCACAACACCTTTTTTTGTTTCATAATCAAATAATTTATGAAAAGGTAAAGTATCTACATCATTAAATACGAATGAAATATCTTTATAATGTTCAGGATATTTTTCTTTAATTGCTAAAAACCCAATATTTTTCATAGCTCCTCTGTTAAAATTTCTATTATCACATTGATGAACAAATAATATTTCATAATCATCGCAACATTCTAGTATAAAATCCATTTGTTTGGAAAAAAAGAATTTTTGCTGGATGCGATCCCTATAAGGGACAATAAATACTCGTTTAGGCGCTACAGCAGTCATTTAATAATAAAAGTATTTTTATTTTTAATATTAAATGTAAATAATTATTTTTACATCGGCGTTGTATTTAAAATAATATCATTTCATGGTTCCAAAACATATAATTCTCAAATATTAATTTTTATTATTGGAACAGAATATATTTGACTACACATATCACTAAAACAACTACCCCATCCATAAACAGATAAAGATATTATTAGTTTTGAGTTCGACATAACAAAAAAATCCTTCATTGTATCTAATACACCATCATCATAATTTACAACGTTGTTTGTTTTGTCTTTATTTCCTAAATGAGTAACGCCACTAACCTTAAAACATACGTTGTTTAATTTTAAATCCTTTATCAAATATTTGGCTCGGTTACTATTACTTAAAATTAAACATTTACAATCGTTTTTTAATGAAATATTTAATAAAATATTTTTAAATTTTTGCAATACTCTTGTATCTGATTTTCCATCAAATATATCATCACTACATCTTAAATGAATTGTTACATATTTTTTTCTTTCCAAATTTAATTTATTCATAAACATATTTATATGTTGTTCAAGAAACTCATTTGGTATCAATTTTGATTTAATTATATTTATTCCTTTTATTTTTATTTTTAAGAATGGCCAACCATTTGTGAAAAAATAATAGTTAGAATCGGAAACAGAATTTAAATTATTAATAAACGCATTTAATCCATTTTTATCTATATAATTATGTTCACCCCATTCCGGATATTCTATTTTTGAAAAATCTATATCATCTTGATGTTCAACTACTAAATATTTTGATATTGGATGATTTTTAAAATTCATATCAAATTCCAAATTCAAAGCTTTACATATATGTAATAAAAAAAAACACGATTTAAGATAATCGCCAAAACCAGGTGGATGTGAAATTCCAAAATTATAATCCATTTGGTAAACGTTTACTATTTTTTTTAAATTTGGATTATTAAATTTTTTTTTTAAATTAATTAAAACATCCATAATTTATTATATAAAATATATAATATATAAAATGACAAATAACGAATCAGAAGTTTTAGAAAATAATCAACAATCTGTTGAATTAAATTCAAAACAACAATTATTTTATAACACAGATTTTGGATTTATAATTACAAGACATGTAAACTCTGCAAAAACAAATAGATATTGGAATAGAAATGTTAAATTACTTAAAACATATTATCCTTACAAATTAATAGTTATTATTGATGATAACAGCAATCCCGAATTTTTAAGTTCACATCATGATTATAAAAATTTAATTATAATTCAATCAGAATATCCTGGTCGTGGAGAATTGTTGCCATATATTTATTATGCGCAAAATAAATGGTTTGAGCGAGCTGTGATAATTCATGACGGAGTATTTTTCCATAATAGAATTTGTTTTGAGAAATTTAATAATTTTCCTGCTATAAGTATGTGGCATTTTCATCCTCGTTTTAATGGATGTCATATTGATAATAGTTTAAGAATTGCAAATTCATTAAATTTTAGTGATATTATCAAAAATTATTTGCACAAAAAAAATTGGGTGGGTTGTTTTGGCCTTCAAAGTTATATAAAACATAGTTTTTTAACAATGATAATGAATAAGTATAATATGAATAATTTAATTAATGTTGTCACGTGTAGAGACGATAGATGTTCTTTAGAACGCATATTTGCTGTTATATTTTTTTTAGAACTTAGATATACAAATTCTATTTTGGGCGATATGACTAAACTTGATATGTGGAATCGCAGTTTTGACGAATATGTAAAAAAACCACCTATGTCAAAAGTAATTAAAGTATTTACAGGAAGATAACAAAATAATGAAGGCCTTTCTAATTGAATTGTATTTATTCTTAAATTAATTTAAGAAGCGTACTTCTTCAAAATAACAGCAGGAACTAGTTCATCTTTTAACTTTTCTATTTTTTTGAAACACTTATTGATTGTAACTTCGCTTATTTCACTAACATTCTTTACATCCCTCTTTGTAATATTTAAATTACATATCTGAGCTATAAAATATACCACACCGGCAGCTATTGAATGCGGTGTATTTTCAGGCATAAACCCTTGCTTTTCAATCTTCATAGTAATAAAATGACAAACCTTGGTTAGTTCTGAGTTGATGTTTAGTTTTGAACAATATCTTTCTATGAATGCCTCTGGTTTTGTTCTACCAAAAGAAGTCTTTTCATTATTTTGCATATCTTTTTCTAAATTATTAATAATTAATTGTGCGTTTTTACAACCTTTTGTTGCACTAGCAACGTCTAAATAAAATATGGTTGCAATTTCTTTTGCTGTTCTTGGAAAATTGTTAATCCTACAAGATATATATATAGATGCCGCTAAAATTCCATCACGATTATCGCCTCTAAATGTCATTTCATACTCTGAAATTTTTTTATGATAACGAATGGCATCATCAATAATTAATTTTGGGATTCCAGCGTTCTGTGCCATAATCGTGATTCTTTGAAACTCATCGTATTGCGATTTTTCTTTATAAGGCATAGATTGCCATTCAGTATATCGTCTGATTTTTCTCATTTCATATGTTGTTGAACCACTACATATGACTTTACATCCAAAAGACGATTCTTTTAATAATGGGTTGATAGGCATACCACATCTAGTGGGGTCGTTTCCATGATTATCGTCGGCTCCATAATATCTCCATTCGGCTGATTGGTCAACCATATCTTTATAAATAATTCCACATTTTGTATTTGTACATGTTAAAAATCCTTCATCTGAAAATGCTAAACTAGAATCGCAACTATCACATTTTTCTCTATCACCACACGCTCTATAAATACATTCTAATGGAGTATATATATTTTCTTTAGATTTGTTCGGAATTTCTGTATCAAAAATGTTCCATAGTTCTCCTTTGTTGACTGTTACTTTATCCTTTTTCTTTTTACTTTGTTCTTTACTCATACTTTTTCTTTTCTTATTGAAAAGATTATTTTAATTCAATTTTATTTTATAATAAATTTTAAAATTTGAGATATATTCAAATCCAAAGTTTAAAATGTTTTGTATTATAAATATATATGGGAAACAACATATCATTCTATTCAAATATTCAATCTGGTGGAAATGGTCAAGAACAAACTGAAGATATAATTAGTTTGATTGATAAACTTGATTTGATTGCTACATACTATATTTTAACTATGGATTTTGAATCTTTAACTAAATTGAATGAAAAAGAACACTGTGAAAGTTTGATTGGTTTAACATCTACTATAATTGATGAAAAGTTTTCTAATTTAGAAGTAAAACAATTAGTAAAACGTATAGCGAATGGTTCAGATTCTTCCTCTAATGAAAATAAACAAATGGATTGTATTAAGATTGCTAAATTTTATGTTAAAATAGCTCATATATTTGCCTCAATCGTAACTACTATAAATCCAGAATATACATATAAGGATTCGTTCGGAAATGTTGTTAGAAAATCTTTAATGGAAAAATCTCTCATACCAAAAGACGCAGAAATGACCGTTTCCAAAATAAATTTATGCAGTGAAAGAGTAAATGCGTTGAAAGGTGTTTTAAATGACGCTGTTTCATTTGAAGATGACTACCAAGAAGGTGGAAGTGAAGATGAAAAAATTGTTATACATCCAGATGTTTGTAGTGTTAATTTGGATGAAACGGAAAATGTTAAAAATCTAACAGATGAACCAGGCATTACCGAATTGATTGATTTATATTTTGATGATAATTATGATTATAAAACAGGTAAATTTATAGGAATGACACCAGAAACAGAAAAAATATTTCAAGATGATTTGAAACGTTTTTACTTAACATTCACAGATAATAAAGGTGAAATGCCTCCTGAAATAACTAAATTTAGTGATATTAAACTACGTGATTATAGTAAAAAGAAGTTTTGTAAAACAAGCACTGGTAAAAATCCAATGGTAGTGGGAAGTTACAAAGATGAATTATTTTTAAAATATGCAAATAATATGAAATCTATGATTCAAAATGTAAATCAAAAACAAAACCAATTGTTATATATTATAAATAGATTATTTACTTTCTCTCTTGATCCAGTTACAAAGAACCAAATTATTCGTATAAATCCAGAGTTGGATGAACTTACTTTGCAAGAATTGGTAGTTCAAACTAGAGAACTAATAATTGAATTATATTTAAATTGCGAAACAGATTTTATTGAAGGTATTAAAATATATGAAGCTATCGTTGAAAAACAAATATTAGAAACAACACAAAAACATATTGTGCAATTAGAAAAAGAACGCGAAAAGTTAATTTCTCCTTACGTTTTCAAAAAATAAAACAAATAACGATAAAACAAAGCAAAATGTATATAAAATATTATAAAATATTATAAAATTTTATGCTGTTAATTATTTTTTGTCAATTTGTTATTTCGCTTAAGCACGAGCGCGAGAGCGAGAAGCGGCGGCAGAAGCGGCACGAGCAGCAGAAGCAGCGCGAGCGGCGGCAGCAGCAGCAGAACGAGAAGCAGATGCGGCACGAGATGCGGAACGGCTTCTAGCGGCAGATGCGGCACGAGAAGCAGCTGCAGCAGCAGAACGAGAAGCAGAGGCAGCACGAGCTGCGGAACGAGAAACCATAGCTTTCATAGCTTTTCCTACGCGTTTGCGGTGATGACGACGAGTTTTTGCCATTTATATATATACTTTATAAAAAAGTTTTTTTCTAAATATTTTTTCCGTTCTATTTTCTAAATTAGATTATTTATTATTTATTATTTATTATTTATTATTTATTTTTACCAAACTGTAGAAGTTGATGGCCAATACATTTTATCGCCTTTTTGAATATTGTAAATACTCCTAAATAATTCCAAACGAGACAACGGAACATTTGCTCTATATTTATCTGGTGGATGGGGATTGGTTTTTAATTGAGCTTCAATCGCTTCTTTATAAATATGTTGTCTTTGTTGCATCGCAAAATAAACATAGAATGCCTGAAAAGATAATGAACGGATAGGAATAATATCTTCATTATAATCTTGAAAATCTCTTAAATATTCTGTGCATATTGCCATCGCGGAAATATCCGCTAAATCTTCTCCTATACTTGGCGCTGCGTCAAATTTAATTTTATCATAGGACGCAAATGTTTCGTATTGATTAATTATATCATTTTGTATTTCTTTAAATTTCTTTTTATCTATTTCATTCCACCAGTCGTGTAAATTTCCTTTATAATCATATTTACTTCCCACGTCATCTAATGCATGCGACATTTCATGTGCTAAAGTAAAACCAATATGAGATAAATTATATTCTATTCCTCTTTCATCTAAATCAACGAATGGTTTTTGTAAATAGCCTAAAGGAATATAAATAGAATTTTGTGTTGGTGTATACATAGCGTTCACTATATATGCTTGTTGACCAATCAGTTTAAAAGCATTCCAACTAATCTGGGGTATATCAATCACATCAGCACCTTCCAGAGAAATGTATTTATATGTTCGCCAATTAGTTATTTTTAATAAATTTCCCCAAGGGTCGTCTTCTCTATATTCTAAAATTGGGTCATCCCTCATATTTTTCGGCACTGCGATACTTAAATCTAAAGTTTGCAATTTTAATAACGCATATTGTTTTGTTTTTGGAGATAACCAAGTATTTCTTTTAATAATTCGCTTAAAAACAGTAATTAAATCAGTTCCCATACTTTTAACATAATTTATTACTGAGTCTTTTTGATTTTTCTTTACAAATTCATTCGTTAAAAATGTATTGAAAGTTATAGACATCCCAAAAATAGGATATAAATCCCATGGAAAATGCCCCGGAATACCATGTATAAATTTTCCATTAAAGTTATAATGAATATAAACCAATTTTTTATCAAAACGAATCATCTGCCTTAAGTAAATATATATCCAATAACTTTTCCATTGTTTAGATTTCCATTTTTCTTTCAACAAAGTACAAATACATTTTAAATAATTCAAACTATCGCATATGAAAAAATCGGGAATTGTTTTAAAACCAAGATATTTTGCAAATTGATGCCAATTAAAACCATATTTTTCAAAAGCTTCATCGGATTTAACTATATTATAGAAATCAGGAGAATCATTCTTAACAGAATCGCATCCCATCGCAAACAATATATCTTTTTCTACATCAAAAACATCTTTTCCGCTCAATCCATGTTTTTTTCCAAGACAAGAACTAAAAATTAAGTCTACATATATTACGTATTTTTTCTGAACATCTTTTCTATATTTAATAAATTCATTTGTTTTTCCGGTGTTATCGTCTAAATATAATTCGGCGTCATATAAAGATAACTCTGGAAGAGATATATGATTACGAAACACTTTTGCATTTTTGTTGTCTGACATAACTTGCCAACGTATAGGACATGCCCAACGCACCATTTCATTATGATTAATATGTGCCATATATCTCCATAAATCATCATTTTTAACAAATTCATCATAATCTTCGGGAATTTTTGAAATGTGCCTTCTTGTGCTTATTGGATTTAAATTTAATAACGACGTATATACATTCTTAATCATTTGGGATTTTTTATCATGATTATTTTTTATATGGTCCTCAATAATTGATATAAGGTCACGATATACTTTATCTTGTGTGACTCTGAAATCATCTATTTGAACATAATATCTTTGATCTTTTGGAGCTATAAATGCTTTTTTTTTTGTATCCATCAACCAAATATAATTAATATAGGTGTAAAAATCACTGCGTGGCGTAACTTTAGTTGGTGAGAACGGTTTTCTAAATAATTCTATCAATTCCTTTTCAATATCTTTACCAGGTTTCAACGCATCATCTATTCTATTTGTTCCAATTTGTCTTTCTTGTTTTTTCTTTTTAGTTCGGTTTGTTTTTATTTTTTTTTTTTGCATTTCTTCATATTCTTTTTCAAAACTATGAAATGTGAATTCTTGTTTACATTTTTTTGTTTTATTCAATAAATTTTTTTTTTGTTTTCTATTTGTTTTTTTTGTTTTAGTCATAATTCTATAATATAATTGTTATATTATACTATTATAAAAATTATAAAACGTTCAATTAAATTTGTTTTCTAACGTATTTATTAAATCGTCATTATAAACTAAATTACCTTGAGGTTTATATGATGTGATTGGTGTATATTTTGTTTGATTTTGTTTTTTCGTTGTATTGATTGGTTCTTTCTTTTTGAATACCATATCTTCTAATGCATTTTTATTTATATTTATATTATTTTCGTTATCATCGTTTAATTGATTTCCATTCTCGTCTACAATTATTCCTGTTTTTTTCTTTAATTCATTTCTTACATAAGATGGAACAAAATGTTTCCATGAAATCATTAAAGTATTTGGGTGAATATACCTAACAGCAAAATTATTATCTTTTAATTTATCCATTATATATGCAATACATGCTCCTTGGTCGTATTTTGGAACACCAATCATTATTTCTGGAACAACAAACCAGCAAAATTGTTCATCTATTTTTTGTCTAGCTGTTGTTTTAATTCTAACGTGAATGCGATTTAATAATTTATTATATAAAGCTAGTTGATTCAAATCATGTTGTCTTTTTCTTTCATATAATTCATCAATGTTAATTTTTTCGGAAAAATCAGAAATGTTTTCAAGAGTAAAAATATTTGCCATTTATAATTTTGTCTAGAAAAAAAAAGAATACATTTAACAATTAAATTAAATATTAAATAATAATATATTTTAATAAAATGGAATCTGTTTCAAAGAAAATAGTTTTACTACATTGGATTGGAAGATTTGGAAATAGGATGTTTCAATATGCATTTGGTTGTAGCTATGCAAAAAAATATGACTGTATTTTTTATATGCCATCTGAATGGGAAGGAACCCTAATATTTAAAAAAAATAAATATACTAAAATTGTAACTGATGATGAACTAAGGCTTCATATAAATCAAAAATTTGTTGACAAAAAATACAGAAGTATGCACTTAGACAATTATAAAAAAAGAACAGGAGATTCTATAGAGCTTGTAAAATTTAATAATAAACAAAACGTTGGAAAAACTAATATAGCTTTTCAAGATTTGTATTGTATGCATTTTTCGTTCCTCTTTGAAATTATGGATTCAAATTTTTTAAAAGAAATTTTTACTTTTAACGATAATGTTAAAAATTCGGAAATGTATAAATGGTTCGAGTCCAGAAAACATACATATGATTTATGTCATTTAAGAAGAGGTGATATATCATATATTAATTATCAAGGGAGTCATTCTATGATATCCAAAGAATCTTATTTAAATCAACTTAATATACTTAAAATTAATAAAGATGATATTGTATGGATAAGCGATGACCCTTGTGAAAAAACTCCTAATATTTGGAATGTTAAATCGGCTGGACATATATGGGATTATCCTTGTGGAGAACAATATTGTCCAGAAATATTTTTAGATTTTTTACCAGATTTATTGAACATTATATTTGCTCGCAAAATATTAAGAGGAAATTCTTCATTCTCGTGGTGGGGTGTATTTTTAAGTAATGCCGTTGAAATTTATAGCCCTTTAATTAAACCGAAACCAATTGAATTAAAAAATAAATATTTTAAACAAGATACAGAATTTGTTAAAGGCAACCATCCTCATTTTATGGGGAATAAATGTGAACATTTATTTAATGATATCATATTTGTTTAAAAATTTTACTTAAAAACATATTAAATAGATCCAGACATATTTAATATATTATATTTTTTACAATGAATTCCTCAAATAATATTATAAAACATATCGTTATTCCCGGTGGTGGACCTACTGGAATTCAAGCTATAGGCGCATTACAGCATTTAGAACAGAATGGATTTTGGAATATTAATAATATTGAAACTATTTACTCCACGTCGGCAGGCGCAATTATCGCAGTTCTGTTATGTCTAAAATTTGACTGGGAAACTATAAACGATTATATTATTAAAAGACCGTGGGATGAAGTATTTAAACTTGGGGTAAATCAAATTTTTGAAGCTTATTCTAAAAAAGGTTTATATGATAAAAATATTGCTGAAATATTTTACAAACCTTTTTTTAGTGCGAAAGATATTTCTATAGAAATTACGATGAAAGAATTTTTTGAAATTACAAATATTGAAATTCATTTTTTTTCTCTTGATGTTAATCATTTTGAATTAGAAGATATTTCTTATCTTACACATCCGGATTTACAATTGTTAACTGCTGTTCAAATGTCTTCTGCTATACCTGTTATAATATCACCTGTTTGCTTAAATGATAAATGTTATGTAGATGGTGGTGTAGTTTGTAATTATCCTATTAATCAATGTATTTTAAGAGCTGATAAAACCGAAGAAATTTTAGCATTAAAAAATAACTATGTTAAAAAAAATAATAATCAAGTAAATAATAATTCTACTATTTTAGAATATATTATGAATTTTATTAGTAAACTTGTCAATAATGTTAGTTTAAAATTTGAAAATTATGAAATGGGAACATATAGTAATATTCCTAATGAATTAATGTACGAAACTAATTTCATGAATTGGAGTAATATTAAATTAACATTAGAATCTAAAGAAGAACGCCAAGTTCTTATAGATTCAGGTGTTGAAGCCGCCAAAAAATTTTTATTAGATAAACAACAATCAAACAAACAATCAGACGTTTAAACTGTAGTATTTATAAATTGTTTTAAAGTATCCTTTGTTGGTTTTGCATCAAAATCTATTATTTGATTATCTTTAATTAATTTAATTGTTGGATAACCCTCAATTTTATATGCATTCATCATTCTTTCAACATCCGGTGATTCATTCGTGCAATTAACATCTGTAAAAATTATATTACGACCATTTACTTGTTTTCCATCAAATTCTGCTTTGACTTGCTCCCACTCTGGTTTTGCCGTCTTACAGTGCGGACACCAATCTGTGTGAAATAACATTATCTCAACATCTTTCCCATTTGAACTTCCATCCGTCATTCCTTCATTATTTGGTGTGTAATTTGAATCTGTTTTATCTTGTGTACTCTTATATATAAAGTAGCCGATTACCGCTAAAATAATTGTGAATATAATAATGCCTGCAATTTTCCAACTGAATGAAGGCAACATACTTAAAACGCCACCTCCACCAGACGTAGACACTAATGTGCCTCCTGAACTTGAAAGCGTGCTACTATTCAAACGACCTATGCTATTCATAAATTTATTTATATATATGAATAAGAATAATTTATTCTTTAAACGAAATAAAGATAAACTAGATATTATAAATATAAAAACTATAAACGATGTTATATAGACAACAAGATGGTTCTTTCATTGATATAAAAAAAAATAAATATAAAAATGATGTGTTGTTTTATAAAAAAATAGTAACACTCAAAAACACTCAAAAACAAGAAACAATTAAATCGTGTTTTATTAAAAAAGAACCTTCTAAATATGTATACTACTCAACAAAAGCTATTCAAAAATTATTGGACAGTTGATTCATAATTATTTGCGTATTTTTTTTTATCTTTAGAATATAGAATATAGGATATGATTTATAAAAAAACAAAATACAATAAAACAAAAAATAATAAACCTAACAACAATAAAACAAAAAAAAATAGAGTTTATAATATTGCAGAATACAACAGCGGAGATGGTATGCTTACTACCGTGTGGGGTCCTGGGTTATGGCATTTTTTACACACTATGAGTTTTAATTATCCAGTAAATCCTACAAATGAACAAAAAACACATTATCGGAATTTTATATTAAGCTTAAAGAATATATTACCTTGTAAATATTGTAGAATGAATTTAGCAACTAACTTTAAACAACTACCTATAACGATGAATCATATGAAAAATAGAGAAACATTCTCTCGTTATGTTTACGACCTTCATGAATTAATCAACAGAATGCTTAATAAAAAATCTAATCTATCATTTTGTGACGTGAGAGAAAGGTATGAGCATTTTAGAGCTAGATGCACTGATGAAAAACCTAAAATATTTAAATTTACTAAATTAAATAAAACTAAGAAACTTAAAGAAAAAGGCTGCACCGAACCATTATATGGAAAAAAAGCTAAATGCATTATTAAGATTGTGCCACAAGAAGTGAAAGGTTCTACTTTTCAAATGGACCAAAAATGCGTTAAAACCAAAGGTTAAAACCAAAGGTTAAAACCAAAGGTTAAAACCAAATGTTAAATAATAAAATAAACGTTTCATTATTATATTATTTTTATTTATTGCTTGTTTTTTTATTTTACATACCAAATGTTGAAAAATCGCTCATAACAGGGACTGGCATATTTCCTGAACTTCCACCTGTTCTGTTGAATGAACCTGTGGCGTCAAATCCGCCTCCACCTCCACCTCCACCTCTACTATAAGAACTATATGGGTTGCGACTTTCCGAATTGGAATAATAACTTGGAACCTTTTTACAATCAAAGTTTGGCTCGGGACACCTAGCGCATGCTGGGCAAGGAGGACATTTTGCTTTTATTTTATCTGCACACATAGCCGCCGTCGGACATACAGGACAAACTGGGGGAACTATTTGTGATTTTAAAATATATAAATCTTCTTTTCCATGAGGTATATTCCCTTTAGTTACTTCGCTCGCAGATGTTTTATTCTGACCACCCTTTTTGTCATTTGAATATTCAAGAGAATCAGATTTTGACTTAGAACCAGAATTATCATATGATTTTTCTTTATCTTTGTAGTTGAATGTATAAGTATTTGATGATGTATAAATAGTTGTATCACCATTCGCTTTTGTTTCTTCAACTGCATATTGACCATCTTTTCCTGTGAAAAATCTAGCAGAACCACCACCTGGTCCATAAAAAGTACTATTTTCAAATTGTTTCATCATTCTACCTATGCTTTCAGCTGAACCTTTATTTTTATTTTCTGGGTCATTTTTTTTAGCACCGTTTGATTTTGACGTTGAATATGTTGTTGTTTTTCCATTACTTCCTGTAATTATTATTTCAAATTTATCGTTTTTATTCATAACACTAGCTTTTGTTCCATTCGGTCCATAGAATGTTGTCGGCACAGATGTTTTACTAAAATGGTCATAATTGTCGTACGAATATTGATTTTTTTTATTTGAATTTTCTTCTAAATCTTTTCTTTCTTCCTCGTATTTATTTTTATATTCATCGTATTTTTTTTTATCATTTTTTGTCGCTTCCTTCTTTTTTGCCTCATCTATTCTTTCTTTCAAAATCTCTGTGTAACGCTTTTCACCATCAGGTCCCCATTCATCAAGCTGTTTTTTTTCCGACTCTATATAAGGACAACCATAAATATTATCATAATAATAAAAAGTTCCGGAGTCTCTCTTTTTTAATTTTTCAAATGCATATTTCTGTAAATTCAACATGGCTATTGCCAAATCCTCCATTTCTGATATTTGGAATGATTCTGGTGCATCTTTAAATTCTGGAAAAGTCTTGATAAAAGATTCCAATTCTTGTTTTGGGTTATCCTTTACCTTTTTCAATCCTTCTTCAAACCTTTTTATAACTTTTTCAAATACATCATATACCTTTTCATCATTTGCTGCGTTTTTAATATATTCTATAGGTTTTTTGATTAATGGAGGATTATAAATATAATATGACATAGGCGCTTTGTTTGAAGAAGCGCTGTTTTCAAAAGCCTCTTTATTTGATTTACTGGCTCCTAAAAAGGAAAATAAAAGTAATACTCCTACTGAAATTAATATAATTACTATTGTGTTTTGGTTCATTCTATTTGTATAATTTATATAGTGAAAATATTTAAAAAGAATTGATTTGTTTTAAATAAATTATTTTTAAGGTAGAAAAATGAATGATAATGACACAGAAGAAAAATCTATAACCAATTCTAATACAAAAACTCGTAAACCTAGAGTGAAACCAGAACCGCTTTTAAAATTTTATAATGAAAATTCTGATACAATTGAAATAGGTGTTGATGAAGTTGGAAGAGGACCGCTGTTTGGAAGAGTTTATACTGCTGCTGTCATTTTACCTAAAGATGATAGTTTTGAACATTCAAGAATGAAAGATAGTAAAAAATTTACTTCTAAACAAAAAATCCAACAAGTTGCGGAATATATTAAAGAAAATGCGATCGCTTGGTCTGTCACTTATAAAGATGAAAAAACAATTGATGAAATTAATATTTTACAAGCTACACAACAATCTATGCATGAAAGTATTAAAGATGTTCTTAACAAAATAAATAACATGTCATTGGAAAAAAATGCTAACCAAATTCATTTATTAATAGATGGTAATTATTTTAACACTTTTACTATTTATAACCAATCTAAACAAAAACTTGATACATTCAATCATACTTGTATAGAAGGTGGTGATAATAAATATTCCGTTATTGCTGCTGCATCTATATTAGCTAAGGTTGCGAGAGATTCTTATATAGAAGAATTATGTTATTTGAATCCCGACCTGATTGTTAAATATAAGATTGATAGCAATAAAGGTTATGGTGCAAAAGCCCACTTAGATGGTATAAAAGAATATGGTATTACAGAATGGCATAGAAAAACATTCGGTATATGTAAAAAATACTGAATAATAAAAAAAATTGAAAACTTTTTATCTTTGTTTTAAATATTTATCAAAACAATTTAAAGAACTTTCAAAATGGCGTCGGACCAAGCGAATTTCAAAGAAGTTTCCTTTCACTATCGTAAAGGAAAGCGAGTATTTTATTCCTACGACGAAGAACTATACTGTGCAACATTTCCTCAAGAATGGGCTAAGAATCATTTGGCTGGCACAGGTCCAAAAGATTGCAAAGTATGTGCATGTGTTGGTTCATGGAATGGTGTCTTCATCGGTTATTGTGTTGGATGTTGCGAAAATTATTATTTTGGAAAACGCGGTAGAGGTTTAATTACTTATGGCAAAGAGATTAAAACCAAAGATACAACTGTTCCTAGTATATTTGAAACATATTTAAAGGATGTTGACCCATACGAGGTTGGTGATACCGATTACATGGATTCTGCTCTAGCAGTCAATCAATTGGATTTTGAAGAATGCGAAATTGAAGATTTACTTATTCCTGAAAGTGAGTGGAAAGACCACCTTATATATGGTATCACAGACGATGAAATAAAAGAAATAAATGCGTATTACGACGAAATTGTTAAAAAAGAAGAAAACCATGATTATGAAGAAATTGGATACACCGTAGATAGAACAGGTTATTATGGTTCTTCTGGACAATCTGGTTATTCGTCTTATTAAAAATAAAAAAAAATTAAATAATAATAAAATATATTTTATATATAAGAAAACATATTTTTGAAAATGCATAAAATGCCAGGTACAGTTACTGAAGGTTTAAAAAAAATTACAGGTTCAGACCCACAATCATTAAACACAGTTAGAATTTACTATCCTAGATCAATTAAAAAAACAAAAGAAGAAAAAGAAGAAGAAAAAGAAAAAGAATGGAACGATATTTTGGAAGAAGGAACCAACAAAGTGGAGGGGGATAAACCCTTTTTTTTACCCGAATCTAGTAGTTTTCTTTCAGAAAAACCACTTATAATAGATGATTACTATAAAAAACCCAAAGTTAAATTTTCTACAAACACAATTGATAATGACTTACTATGTATTCCTGGTCCAAAAGCATTCAATCTTTCTGAAAGGGCACCATTAAGACATTATGATTATTTAAATAATTATGATTCAAATTATAATCCACAATATGGATGTAACTCTGGTCAATATATCAAATATGAAGAAGGACATTATTGCTGTGTAAATAATGATAAGAAGGCAACACCACAAGAAATGCTAAATTATGTAAATATGCTGATTGAGTCTTTTATTAAAAATGTAGGTTATTCGCGCGCTCCAAATGCGATGGTTAATAGAATTGATAAACCTCGTTATAAATCATTTAAAAAAGAACTATTTTTTTTATTGCATCATCGTGGTAAAATTTTAGAAAAAAATCCCAGACTAGTAGATAATTTTGAAATGCCAGAAGAAATGCCAAAACCATTCTCTGGATTATCAGAAAGAGATAAATTAACAATGTGGGTTTCACAATTTAGCATGCCTGAACCTGTTTTAGTTGAAGGTAAACCAACTGATATGAATGAAGATGCTGTTTTACAACAAATGTTATTACAACAACGTGGAATAGCAGATGATAAAGGAAATATAATTAGAAAACCCTTCTATCATAATCTTGGTGGTAAAAAAACTAGAACAAAAAAATCAAATAAAACCAAAACAAAAGAGAGAAAAAAAATATATAGAAAAAATCATAAAAAAACAAGAAAAACAAATAGATACATTTTTTAAGCAGAACACATTTCACATATATCCGGTTCATCAGTTTCCAGTTTAACATCTGACTCTTCTTCATTCTTTTCGGGTTCTACGGTAAATTGTTGCGCTTGATGTTTTGCCTTCCTTCTTAAATAATAAATACCTGTTTTCAAACCTTGTTTCCAGGAATAGAAGTGCATAGAGGTTAATGTGTTATAATTAGGATCTTCTAACCATAAGTTCAAACTCTGACTTTGACAAACGTAAGCACCTCTATCCGCCGACATATCAATCAAATGTTTCATAGGCATTTCCCAAACAATTTTATATTTGTTTCGGATATGTTCTGGTATAATCGTGAGTTGTTGAATACTACCCTTATTCGCAATTATATTGTTTTTTATTTTATCATTCCATATTCCCAATTCTATTAGTTCTCTCATTAAATAACTATTGGCTACCACAAATTCACCTGCTAATGTTCTTCTACTATAAATATTACTAGTTAATGGCTCAAAACATTCGTTATAACCCAGAATTTGTGATGTACTTGCTGTTGGCATAGGTGCAACTAAGAGAGAATTTCGGAGACCATGGTCTATAATAGATTCTTTCAGCTGAGACCAATCATATCTATCAGATGGTGTTACGTTCCACATATCAAACTGTAGAACCCCTTTACTAGCAGGCGATCCCCTGAACGATTTATATGCTCCAAAGTGTCTGAGTGATAAAGTATGTTTCAAAGATAATTCAGAAACAATCGTTACATTCTCGCTTCCTGAATAATGATTATCCATTAAATATTTTTGTTTGATATCATATGCGATTTCATTACTGCGTTCAAGTGCTGCATGATAAATCGTTTCAAAAATATTTTTATTTATTTGTTTTGCTTCTTCACTATGATATGCGATATCCATCAATATGAATGTATCTGCAAGACCTTGAACACCTATACCAATCGGTCTATGCAATAAATTGCTTCGTCTTGTTTTTTCTGTTGGATAAAAATTAATATCTATAACTCTGTTCAGATTACTAGTTACTACTTTTGTTACTTCATGAAGCTTTTCGTAATCAAATTCTTTGGTATTTTTATTCACAAAAGCTGGAAGTGCGATTGAAGCTAAATTACAAACTGCCGTCTCTTTATCGTCTGAGTACTGTAGGATTTCGGTGCATAAATTTGAGGACTTTATCGTGCCAAGATTTTGTTGGTTAGATTTTTTATTTGCAGCGTCTTTATAAAGTATATAAGGTGTCCCTGTTTCCATCTGTGCATCTAAAATTTTAAACCATAATTCACGTGCACTTACAGTTCGCCTTTGCTTTCCAGTTGATTCATATTTTTCATACAATTCGTTGAATTTTGACCCATATACATCCGCCAAACCTGGACATTCATGTGGACAAAAAAGTGACCAACTTCTATTTTCTTTCACACGTTCCATAAATAAGTCTGGTATCCATAAAGCATAAAACAAATCGCGAGCTTTCATTTCTTCGTCACCGTGATTTTTCTTCATTTCTAAAAAATATTCAACGTCTGGGTGCCATGGTTCTAGATAAATTGCAAAAGAACCGTTACGCTTTCCACCCCCATTTTTAACAAGTCCATTATGAGTAAGAAAGTTATGATGATCGTTATTATCTACCTCAATATCTATAACACGTCCAGAATAATCTTTTATTAGAGAATTTTTATTTACAATACTGAATAAATAATCTTTGTATTCAAAAAATGTAAATGTGTCACTTGGTGAAATATTTTTATTTTTGAATAAATCACAAATAATCGGTTTCTTTGGAATTATTAAAATATAAGATAATTTTTTTGTTTCAATATAAGAACCATATTTACTAACGTGACCATTACCTATTCTATTTCTAATTGTTCCCGAAGTTAATATACCTAGTCTCATTAACATATATCTTAAACTTTCAACTATATTACATGATGTAATTTCTAAAGTTATTTGATAATCTTTAACATTTCCATCTGTTTCTAATATTCCTTTTATCAAATTCAAAATTTTGTTTTTAGGCAAATGTAACATACTTGGCAATACATATTTCTCTTTGTTGCTATCATAAAGCATTTCATATGTAAATTTAAACATATTATTACGAGTCCATGTTAATCTAACATAAGCATCGTTTTTGTAAGTATATGTTATATGTATATTTTTAGATTGTAAATAATTTTCTACAAATTCAATTGTATCAGATTTAGTTAATTTGTTTAAAGCAACATAAGCTAGATTATTTACGTTTGATATATTTCCATCTCCTAACATTATACCATAAAATCTACAATCTTCTTCATTAAATTGGTATATATCTTTTTCATACTTTGGTATAGGAAATCCAACAAAGTCATTTTTATCAATATTTTTGACTTCAATAAATTCCGGAACTAACAATTTTCTTTCTAATTGATTAATTACATCATTAAAATTCCGTTGATAATATTTATCATTTTTTATAGTCCATAAAGGATGCATATCAGTAGCTTTTAATGGATATAATGTATGTTTGATATCTAGAATATACATATCACCAAAATAATAATTATCCAAAATTTTTCCAATTTTATAATAATTTCCATTATCAGTGATAACTTTATCTCCAACGACAATATTTTTAATTTTTACAGCTCCTCTTTTTGTATAAACAACCGTGTCTGGGTCTAAACACTGGTCGATGTACCGTGCTGTGTCATTAAATACTCTTAGCATAGGAACAATTCCATTTGAAGTTCCATTTGTTCCTTGTATATGTGTTCCTTTTGCGCGAACATTATGAATATGTAGACCAATTCCTCCAGCCCATTTAGAAATAGTGGCACAATCCTTGAGTGTATTATAGATACCATCCAAGCTATCATCTTCCATCGCAATCAAGTAACAACTACTTAATTGTGGTCTAGGAGTTCCTGCATTAAATAACGTTGGTGTCGCATGTGTAAAATATTTCTGAGACATCAAATCATACGTTTCTTTGACTGCTTTCATATCTTTACCATGAATTCCGATTGCTACACGCATCCACATATGCTGAGGTCTCTCTACAATTTTATTGTTAACTTTGAAAAGATATGCACGTTCTAATGTCTTGAATCCAAAATAATCTATCAAATAGTCTCGTGAATAATCTAACATAGGTTGTATGTAATTTCCCATTTCAATTGATATATTGAACAAATCCTCGCTGATAAGTGGTTTTTGATCTCCATGAATATCTTTAAAATTATATAATTCACCCATAACTGAACTAAAATGCGCATTTGTGTTTTTCTGATGATTAGACACAACTATTCTACCCGCTAACACACCATAATCAGGATGTTGAGTTGAAAGAGCTGCGCACTGTTCCGCAGTTAGTTCATCTATCTTTGTAGTTGAAATTTTATCATATAATTGGTCTATTACTTTCATTACCAAAGAAGAATAATTAATATGTATATTGGCTTCTTGTCCGAGTTTTTTTACTCTATTCAATATTTTATCAAAAGATATATCCTCCACACTTCCATCTCTTTTGGTCACGCGCATTTCTCTCTGACTATCTTGTTCAGACGACATTTGTAATGTATGATATTAATTTATAATGTTAAATTCATTCTAAGTTAATTCAAACTATTAATTTATAGCCAAAATATATAAAATATATTAAATATATATTATATAAAGAATGACTTCATTATTAAATGATATTAAAAAGAATAACACAATTGTTTTATTATTTGTGATAACTATAGCAATAGCAGTTTCAACATATTTTATGAATGATAAAGGTGTTAGTAAGATTGAAGGATATAGTAATTATAGTTTAGCAAATAATCATAGTCCTGGAATTTATTCCAAATCAAGTAATGATTATGATTTATTATTAAAAGATAGTTATGATTTCACCGGAAGAAAAACTGTTAACAAAAATAACTACAATGATATTTGGTGGAATTATCCGGTCTTTCAAGTAGGTTCTTATTCGCAAATTACTAATAATTTAAGATATCGTAAGAATCCAGACGATGGTGTTTGTATAACAGCAGATTTTTGTGGTGCGTTATATAAAGATAAGCATTTAGCATCTAATATTGCAAAACCACTTCCACCAGCTCCAGAAATAGCACCTGGTTCTAAACGTGTTAATTATTTTTTGACAGAATCTAATTTAATACCAGGTCCTTCTCTTGGACCAGAGTTACAAGCATTTTAGTTTTCTTTAAGTTTCAATAATATATATTATATTTTTTCTTTATCAATCAGAGATTCCTTTGCAACATTTTTTATTATTTTATTAAAATTTTTATTATCTTCTTCAACAGTTGTTCCTCCAGTTGCGTTAATTATAATATTATGATATTCCATGTGTTTCTTTGAGTCATAATCATCCGATTCAGGATGTTCGTCTTTCCAATCACTTATTTGTTTCAGATTTTTTGCTGCGATAAATTTTATCGCAGTTTTCATTTTGTTTTTGTCATCATTATCCTTTTCCCAAGAATCTTTATCCTTAACATATAAAGTTTCTCTCTTTAAATCACTACAATGAATTGGACGTTTAAACACATCCAATTCTTTGAGACCTCTGATAAATATTTTAGATATACCTTCGGTGTAACCAATCCTACCCACCATATCCAAATCGCTAAGCTTCACTTGTAGCTGATTAATAAAATCCATAATATTTAGGGCATCTTTACATTGTTCATTCAAAAAGAATTGCAAATTAAAATTATTTGTGTTATTGGTTGTGTTATTAGTTGTGTTTCCACCTATTTTACCCACTATCTCTACTATATTTTTATTTTGCTCGCACATTAATTTATTCTGTTCAGCTAGTAAATCTTTAAACTCTTGATTTTGTTTGATAAGCTCCATGTTTTGATTTAAAAGCAAAGTAACCAAATCAGCTGGTTTTTGAATTGTCGTTTCTTCGTTGTTTTGTAGTTCGTCGTTAATTATATTTTTTTGCTTACATTTTTTAACATGATACCACAATCCACTTCTATCCTTATATTCTTTATTGCAATCTGGACATGTTAGACATTTCGGGTTGGAAACATTTTCAACTTTGTTGAATTTATGTTTTTGCGTTCCCAAATGTTTAAGCCAACTGCTTTTTTTACATGTAGAATAGTTACATTTTTTACAAGAATATTGTTCTATTTTTTCGTTGAGCAACTTTTTTGTTGGAAACATTTCCTTATATTTCCTACAGAAAAAATGCCTAAATCCTTTTCGCAAAAAATATAAAAATTTTATCGTAACAACATTTTCGCCGAAATTTTCGCATTTCAAAGCATTCCAGTAACAAGTGCTAAAAAAAGAGGGTATTTTCGCTGAAAAAAAGGCACTATGCCATTTTTGGACATTTATTTTTGTCCATTTTTGAGATCTGCAAACACTTTTGACCCTCGAATTCTGGAGATTTTCTTTAAGTCCTCTTTTGGGAAATATATATTAATATTTTTCTTTATCAATAACCGATTCCTTTGCAACATTTTTTATTATTTTATTGAAGTTCTTATCATCTTCTTCTGACGTTGAACCTCCTGTTGCGTTTATAATAATGTTATGATATTCCATGTGTTTCTTAGAGTCATAATCATCCGATTCGGGGTTTTCATCCTTCCATTCGTTCAGTTGTTTTAGATTTTTTGCAGCAATAAATTTGATCGCTGTTTTCATTTTATTTTTATCATCGTTGTCTTTTTCCCAAGCATCTTTGTCTTTCACATATAAGACTTCTCTCTTTAAATCACTACAGTGAACAGGTCTTTTGAATACGTCAAGCTCTTTTAAACCTCTAATGAAAATTTTAGATATTCCCTCAGTGTAACCAATCCTGCCGACCATATCCAAATCACTCAACTGTACTTTTAACTGATTTATGAAATCCATAATATTGAGAGCATCTTTGCATTGTTCATTCAAAAAGAATTGCAAGTTAAAATTGTTGGTGTTATTATTAGTGCAATTATTATTGGTTGTTTTGCCTTCTTTTGCGATTTCAATTAGTTGTTGATGAAGTTTTTGGTTTTCTTTAAATTGTTCATTTATTTGTTTTGTTTGTTCTTTCATTACTTCTTTCAATTCGTGATTTTCATTCATTTGCATTTTGAATAATTCTGCTAGAAGTTGGAAATCATTTTTATTATCCGAATTGTTAATTATAGTTTCTTCAGTAATGTTTTCAATGTTGTTTTCGGCATTTTTGCATATTTTTTTGTGTTTACATAAACTTGACATGTGTTTATAAATTTTACCACATTCACATGCAAACATTTTATCGGCGCCCTTTTTTACTAGTCCATCGTTTGCATTTATTAGCCTTAAATGTTTACGTGTCAATATATGGCGTTTATAATCACTTTCTTTACTGCATTTGAAGTAACATAGTTTACAAACATATTTTGCGATGTTTTCTGGCGTTTTGGCGTTAGCCTCCATTAGTCTATATTACTAACAGAAAAAACGCCTAAACCTTTTTCGCAAAAAATAATAAAATTTTGTCGTAACAACATTTTCGCCGAAATTTTCGCATTTCAAAGCATTCCAGTAACAAGTGCTAAAAAAAGAGGGTATTTTCGCTGAAAAAAAGGCACTATTGAGATTTTGGACATTTATTTTTGTCCATTTTTGAGATTTGCAAACACTTTTGACCCTCGAATTCTGGAGATTTTCTTTAAGTCCTCTTTTGGGAAATATATAAATAGACATTATTTATATGTTTAAATTATTCGTTTAAATATTAATAAATTTTACAACATAATATAATATAATTACATTAATGTCATTTTTAGATTTTATTGAAATAGGAACATCAGATTTTGAAACTGAAATTCAAAAAAATGATAAAAAAATTGGTGTAAGCATTGAACCAATCAAATATTATTTAAATAGGTTACCTGATAAACAAGATTGCATTAAGCTAAACATGGGAATAAGCGATTATAATGGAAAATGTTTAGTAAATTATTTATCAGAAGAAACTATTATGAGATACGCATTACCACATTGGGTTAGAGGGTGTAATTCTATAAATACTTATCACAAAGTTGTTAGTGAGTTGTGTAAAGATAAAGGTATAAACATTGAAAATATCTCCCAACAAGACGAGGTTGATGTTATGACACTTTATGAAATTATGACTAAATTGTCTATTAATGGCTTATATTTTTTAAAAATAGATACTGAAGGTCATGACACTGTGATACTAAAAAAATTTTATGAAGAAATTCAAAACAATATTTATTTACCTCATGTTATACAATTTGAAAGTAATATTCTATCATCATCAGATGACGTAAATAACATTATTTCATTATTTTCAAATAAAGGTTATGATTTAATTTCAAAGAACACCGATACAATATTAAAACTTAATTTAAAAAATGTTAAAAATAAAACAATGTTCACAAATGAAATTAAAAAATATTATATTATGGATTATCCGTTAAATTATAACTTAAACTCCCTGTCACACGAAAATACTTTAGAAAGTGCAAAAGAATACTGTATAAAACACAATTGTTCTGGAATTACTTTACAAGATGGTATTTATCAAGTGAGAGATGGGGCACACATAAACTATTTTGATGATTGTAATATTATGTCTTGGATATATATATAATTCATTATAATTGATTGAATCTTGTTTTATAGGATTTGTTTTGCCTTTTGTAAAGACAAACAGATTAAAAACGACAAAAATTGAAATTATTTTAAGGAATATAGTAAATGAACATGTTTTATAATTAAATTAAACCAATTATTCCGTTCTCCTTAGTTTCATCAATTGATTCTGTGCGAATTTTAAAGAACGGTGCAACTGATGCGTCTGTTATGGAATTTGAACGACTTGATTTATTTGAGTTTGAACCTTTTGTTTGATTTATAGTTACTTTTCCACTCAGTTTATCAATATTCAAAAGACATACAGGTTCTTCACTTGGTTTTACTTCTTTTTTTGCTCTCTTATTTGGAGCTCTGTGTTCGTATCCAGTCTCTCTTTCTTTCAATATAATATTCCATACATCTTCTAATTGTTTGATATTGGATTGAAACCATTCCCTATTTCTCAACACTAGAACACAACTAACTTCTTCTAAACGCCAATATGTGTTTTTAACCCATGTCATAGACTGTTCATTTTGACATTTTTGCATTTGCTCTTTCTCCCATTCTTCAAAATTTTCATAATCTAAATCTAATGGTTTATATATATATTTTGGCTTACCATCTGGACAAGAAAAATACATAATAACTCCTTTCATTTCGTTTTTTTCAGATTTTAAAAATGTCCCATCTTTAATAAAACTTGAATATGCATCATATTCAATAAAACGAGTTTCTAAAAAATCACATTCGTTTAGATCGCATGTTTCCATTTGTAGTTGCATTTGAATCCAATATTCTTTTTTGGGAATACCATCTATATCGCGATTTACAATATTTTTTATTTCTAACATTCTTCCAAATCTAGGTAAACTTGGATCGCTCATAATTCCATCAGGCGATGCTCCTATGAATTTATATTTATCATGTTGAATACATCCGTATTCGGATACTTTAGTTGAATATGTTTTTTCGTAATACATTACTGAAACGGGTTCGTATTTTTGCCCCCAGTGCATGGGTGTCGTTGTGTTGAATGATTCGTATTTCGGCGAGTTATCTTCATTTTCTATTTCATTAATTTTCAAAGGTTGACATTTCTCATAAATTAATTGGTTGCGAATGCTATCATTCTCAAATGCTCTATAAGCATTACTAGCTGTTATAAGTTTATGTCTACTTTCATACCATTCTTTTGTTCGTTGAGTAGATTGTGGCACATTTGCTAGTTCAATCAATCTGTTTTTCATTCGTTCAAATTCTTCTTTGGAAGTTTTTTTCTCAAATGTATCTATATATGAACGTCTAGGAATAACATGCAAATAAAATAAATCAGCGGCAATATCAATCAACTCGTCTAATTCATCTTCCATTTCTGTATATGTTTGAAAAAAGTTGTCATAATTCATAAACATAATTTCTTTAACACTTTCTATCATAGTTTCATGAAAATCCGGTTCTGAAATAGCACATTGATTTTCATCAATATAATCGGACATACATAGAATACATGTGTTTATTATATCGGTTTCGTCTTCTTCTGAAAATATCTTTTCAATAATATCTTCATTTGGAACAATGTCGTCTAATATATCAACTAATTCCTCTAATTCACTTATCAACATAATAATTGAATTTTTATTATTATATTGTTATATCGTTTTCTATTTATACCAATTTTATATTATGATTTTTCATCTTCAGAATCGGAATTATCATCCGGTTTTATATTTTTGTAAGTTCCTTTTACCTTTTTAGGCGGTAGACTTTTTAATGTTGATATTCGTTGTTTATCAATATTTTTTAAAGTAAAGTGTAATTTAGATTTATTAAACAAAATTGCCGGAATATCTTTAATCTCTCCAGTTGTTTTATCATATTGCACGTCTTTAACCCTTTGCAACTTCTTTCTATCTAAGCAATCTTTTAAAAAAACTCTTAAAACAGTATCTTCTTCTTGTGTCAAATTATTTTTTTTTGTATATTCGTCGGCGTAAGTCATACATTTTTTTGTTTTGATTGTTTTATCTAATTTATTCCATGGTTCATTCTGAGTATTTGTTTTATCATTCTCTAAAAATTGTTCTAGATTACTTAAATCACTTGATGATTTTGTTTCTTGAATTAAATTCCCACTCATTAACATCGTTTTGTATTTAATATTTTTCAATTCAATACATTCATCTTTTTTAGATAAAATCGTATTGTTGTCAACAGTTTCCATTTAGTATGTTATATAGTTTTAAGTTTAATTCACTTTTCAATATATATATAATAAATATAAATATGTCAGAAAACGAAAATAACAAATCAATAGATATTTCAGGAACAAATAATAGATATTTGATTAATAAATTAAAAAAAGAACAGCCGATTGTAAAACTAAGAAAAACAATTAAAAAAACAAGTTTACCACCAGATTCATATTCAATTGAAGCACAAGAACTAATAATAAATAATATTTATCAACATTTAAACAAAGAACAAAAATGCGAATATAAAGATGTATTGAATCAAATAGAAAAAAAGTTACAAAGTTATAAACAACAAGATTTATTAAAAAAACGTTATGATGAAGAAAATTTTATAAATATTAGAGAAACAATAAATAAATTATATGAATCCAAATTGTTATGTTATTACTGTAATGATAAAATGTTTATATTATACGACATCGTGAGAGAAATGAAGCAATGGACTTTAGATAGAATTGATAATGACATTGGTCACAACTCAAATAATGTAGTTATATCATGTTTAGATTGTAATCTAAAACGTAGAAGGACGAATAAAGATGCATTCTTATTTACAAAACAATTAAATATTGTTAAAAGTGAATTAGAATCAAAGTAAAGTTTAAAATAAAAGTTTTTAATATTAAAAATATTTATAAATTAATATTAAATGAAAAAACAAGTAGGATGGAAAGATATAGTAGAATGGAAATGGACAAATGGTGAAAAATGCGAAAGATCGCAAAGGAGAACTCAGAGTGAAAATTACGATAATAAAAAAATAGAAACAGAATTAGATAAATTAGAAAATATAGCATTTCAACAAGCATTATTGTCAGAAAATGATATATGGAGTTTAGAAGAACAACAAGTTTTTGCATCATTTGAAAAACCTAAAAGCAATAGAAGAGAAGAAACTTATAACAGGATGGCTGGGAGAGAAATGGTCGGACAAATAGGTATGAATCCATTTGTGCAACGTAATTATTTAGATGATGTCATGACACAAGATAATTATTTAAAACCAATCAGTACCTCTTTAGAAAGAGAGAAAGAAAATGGTTAAAATTAATGTTGACCTTGTCCTTGTTGTCCTTGTTGAGAAGGCATTAAATTATTAATACCCATCGCACTTTGCATATTTCCAGTTCCACCCTTAACAACTTCATAAGCAATAGCAAATATACCAAATATCATTAAGAATGGAAGTAAAACTAAGAACCAAGAAATAGCCGCATATCCTTTACCACATAAGAAATTTAAAAACCATGTCCATGCTGAAACAAATGCGACCTTAATCAAAACGGAAAAAATATTGAAACCATGAAATAACCCAATTACAATACTAACTGCAGATATCACAAAGTAAACAACAGCTGGAGTACATATACTTGATGCGTCCATTATATATATATTAATTATTTTTTTTTATAAAACATTATGAAATTATAATTATAATTTTGAATATAGAATATTTTGTAGAATATAATATTTTTTTGCTAAAATAAGTATTTAAAAGCATAACCAATATTTTAATCAAACATGCCAACTAATAATTACACAAGCCAAAATGAATTACTACTACACAATTTGATGGAATTTTATAAGAATGGTGATAATTTGACTGATATGCTAAAAATAATTACTGGTGAATCTAAAATTTCATTAAGAATTGTAGATTGGTTTGCTACTAATTATGCTAAAAAATATTATACTATTTATAATTTTGAAGATGTAAATGGTGCAACTAAACGCTTTAAGGTATATGTTGATTATAAACTGAAGTTGAAAGCTTATAGCAAAAAACGATTTGACCCCTTTTGTAGATGGGATAGAATTAGTATTCCTTATAACGGTTCATCACATATTGAAACAACAATTGGACAGTTGAATTTTTTTAAATGGACATTAGAAAATAAAGTAATTAAATACATAGAAGATAATTATGACGACATAGAAAAGGATATGAATAGTAGGAATAGCACTAGTAAGCGAAAAGAACTGAATGTAGAAAATTCTAATTGTAAAACAAGAAAGAAGAGAGAAGAATTGTCAGTTTCTGCAACAAAAAGCATTAAAAAAGAAAAGGTTGAAATAGTTGTTAATTTTAATTAAATTTCAATTAAATAATTTAATCAATCACAAAGGTTTAAATATAATAAAATAATAATTATCAAATAAATAAATTATAGAATGGGTAGTTCCCAATCCATACAAAAAATTAATTTTGAAGATATACAGAAAGTTAGCAAAAATCCAGATACTTATTTATTGATAAATACTTTATCTGAATTAGAACAAGATTGCTTAATATTCAATACAATTCATGCAAATAAAGAAGAACAACTAATAAATTTTCATATGAATAACAATAAACAAATAAAAATTATTATTTATGGACGTAACTCTAATGATGAAAATATATATAAAAAATATAATCAATTATTAAAGCTTGGTTTTATGAATGTATATGTTTATTTGGGGGGATTATTTGAATGGCTTATGTTACAAGACATTTATGGTTATGATGAATTTCCAACAACTATTAAACAATTAGATTTTTTAAAATATAAACCACCTCCACGATTAAATATTTCTTTGATTGGAAATTAAAAGCCCGTTATTACTCAACCCTTTATTACTCAACCCTTTATTACTCAACCCTTTATTACTCAATTCATCCGCTCGTTTATTATCTTTGCGATAAACATGCAGATATTCAACATTTCCAATCTGTTTTTCATACTCTTTTGCTTTTTTAAATAATTCCTTTATATTTTCAGAATTAACTTTATATTCCCCTTTCATTTGTTTAATAACTAATAGACTATCTCCTTTAATTATTAAATTTTTTATATTGGATTGATTCGTTGCAAATTGTAGCCCCATTAATAATCCAGCGTATTCAGATATATTATTTGTAACTTTCTCTCCAACAAATATGCAATCTGACCAAATTTCTTTATCATTTTTGTATAAAACGGCTCCGGCACCTCCTGGTCCAGGATTTCCTTTGCAACAACCATCAAAATGCAAAATAAATTGGTATTCGGAATTCTTTGAATCATCATTCATTTTGAATTTAAATATTCGTTAAAGTAATTAGTTAACCTATCTTTAACTTCATTTTACATTTCATTTTTTATTATATATAACAAAAATGTTATATGTATTCACAAACTTCTGCAATATATTTATCATCTATTTTAACAACTTTGAATGGTTTTCCACAACCATAAATCATTTTAGCATATACATAAAAGTCACAAACTTCTTTTGAAGAATGTGGGTCTATTTGGTTCCCTGTATCTTTCATTACTCCATGACGAAAAATCTGGCAATTCAATTCTTGAACAATAATTTGTCCTTTACAATAGGGGCATTCTATAATTATAGCTTCATTTGACATAATTATTAACTTATATAGCTTATAAATTATAATAATAAAAAATGTTTATATCTCTTCTTTTACTATTTCTTTCTCCAAAACGTTTTTATAAAAATTATAAGCAGTTAAATCCTCAGTTTCATTCACATCAAACATTTTAAATTCTTCCAATAATTTATCTTCCCCTTCATCATAATATGGGTTATCATATCTATCTGCTCTTCCTCTTGACCTAATGTATTTATACTCATCCCATGTTTTGCTCTTATAATGGTTAAGTTGGACAACTGAATAATCTATATCGCTGTTAAATGGACTATTCATGACTATACCACCGGTTGTTTTTATTGGAAAATTTGGGTCTTTTACACCAATCATGTGTGGATTGCGATGGTATGTATAGAAATGTTTATTAAAAAATGTTTTTACATGAGAATTGTGGCCGTTGTCAGATTCTTGTCTTTTTGTAAATCTAAAAGTTAAAGGTTCATTTTTATATTCGTTATGCCCGTTTGAACCAAAAAATCTCCAGTTCATCGCAATTCCTCCGCACATAATTGTTGGATTTTCATCGCTATGTATAAATTCTCTTATAAAATCTGTTATATTATTGTGTTTATGTAAAACAATAAATTCATCAATGTCAATATGAGCCACATGCGTTATTTCTGGATTAAGCATATAATTATCAATAAATCGCTGAAGAGCTTCGTACTGAGGTAGTCTCGGATAATTTTTTCCCGGTAAATGATTAACTATAACGCTTTCGCCATAACTCTTCAATAATTCGGCATATGTTGGAACATCCTCGTTGTCGTAAATATATATTTTGTTAAAACCTAAAGCTAAATGATATTTTACAAATTCTTCTATATAATTAATTTCGTGTTTTGCAATACATATTATAACAGGACCTATCATTTTTATATATAAATAATTTGTTTTTAACTTATTAATTTAATTTATTTTTTAATTTATTTTTTAATTTATTTTTTAATTTATTTTTTAATTTATTTTTTAATTTATTTTTTAATTTATTTTTGTATTTATTTTTGTATTTATTTTTGTATTATTTTATCATGTTTTTTCATCTTTTTAAATTGTTTTAATATATATAATATATGGAAGGAATACGTAATTTTGAAATTTTGGATGAATTAGGTAAAATAAATTTTATTAGAGAAAGATATTATAGAATAGGTGTGTTGCTAGAAGGATACTTTTGGGCTATATCACATGGAGAGCTTGATAGACATCCGACACACGAATTATATGGGGAACGCACTACTATGCGAATGTTATTAGAAAATATAATACATCTTACTCAAGAAGAATTTGTTAATTTAATCAATTTAACAAACCCTACTCGTTTACAAAATTTTCATGATATTTTTGGTGAAGAATTTGATAATTTTACACAAGTGTTTGCTAGATTTAGAGATTTTTTTATAACATTGAATGATTTTTATTATAATTTACGTGTAAATCCTACAGAAGTAAGAGATGTATTGCCAGTTCCTCCTGGACAAATGCCTGAAGAAGGTTGGGTGTTTCATTATCTTATTTTAAATGATACGCCAGCTGCGATGGATGCATTAGTAAATATTTTATATTTAAACGCAGATGATGAAAGTGATGAAAGTGATGAAGATGATTTACCTTTTAACCATGAACATTTACATGATGTTTTTGAAAACTATAATCCCGATGAGTTAGTGGATGTTGTTCCGCCAGGCGATCCAGTTGTAGCTCAACAAGTTCCGAGACGACGTTCAAGAAGAATGCAAAAAGAAGAAGCACATTTCGCTGAAGGTTTACAACCAGGCGTTGGTATAAATCCTATCACATTAGCAAGAAGACCAGCTGGTATCAGGGGACCTTTAGTTAATGATATACCGATTAGTTTAGATGAAGCTAGAGGTATTTTGCAATATATAACAACATCTGGACAACGGCCAGGAGAATACCGTAGTATAACAGGCATTCCGTTGACTGAAGAAACGGTTCAAGAAATTAGAAATTATGTAAATTTAATGAATCTACCGTATACAACTGGCGGAAAAAAAAGAACTAGAAAAACAAAATCAAGAAAAACAAAATCAAGAAAAACAAAATCAAGAAAAACAAAATCAAGAAAAACAAAAATCTAGAAGATAACTGAGCGAACATTTTAAGTTTAATTGAAAATAATGTGTTCAATCGCTTGCAACCATGTTTTTAAAATTGTTTCATCTGTATAAATATCAACATTTCCATCTATCAGTATATTTTGATGATTTTTGTATTTTGTTGACATCATATCATCGTGATAATAATCACATTTTTTTAAATAATCAATAGGAATACAATCTTCGCCAGTTCTAGAACGCTTTGAAATTCTCTCATAACAAATTTCAGGGTCTGTTTTTACATAAATAATTTTATGAATGGGATACTCATTGGCAAATAATTCAAACCACGTATTATAAATTTGATAATTTACATCTTCTATTTTAAAATCATCAAATAACATCCGAGCAAACACATATTTATCGGTGTCAAGACTACGTTCGGTAATAAATATAGTAGCTTGTGGATTTTCACTAATGGCAGTTTTAAAAGTAGATAATCTAGATATGTAAGCCATCATCTGAAAAGAGAATGCATATTTAGATTGGTCCTGATAAAACTTTTCCAACATGGTACTTCCTTGAGAATCACGAATTTTAGCCCATTCATCAACAGGTTCTTTAATAAATACGATTCTGTTATCATTCTTGAAATGATTTTTTAAATTGGATAATAGAGTAGACTTGCCAGAACCAATATTCCCTTCAATTGAAGCGAAAATGGGATAAGGATAAGATGGTTTTTTAAATTCGTCCATATTTCTTTTGATAATTTACTTGTTTTGACTAATTAATAAATTATTAATAATAATTTCAATTTTATTTTTATCATCTACCAAACCAAACTTTTAATAAAGGTAAATGGTTATAATTATTTCTCTCATTATAACTAACACCCCATCTACAATATTTGTGTATATCGCCCAACAACGTTTCTTTTTTATAATTTTTTTGTAGTAAACACGCAATTACTCTCTCAAAACTCATCCTACTATTTCTGGTTTTTATAAAATTAACCAATCTAGTTATATCATATTTATTATTTATAAATGTTAAATATTCGTGAGATATGATACTCATTCCACCAAAACAACCCGACCATAATGATTTATTTTCATAAAAATCAGTTAATTCTTGGTCGCCAAACAATTTTATCATATTAGCCTCATCTTCAGTATCAAAACTTTTCCAACAATTATCAAATTCCCATATCATTTTATATTTATCAACTGTAAAATCAATTGGTTGATTTAAAAACACAGTATCATGGATTATAACTGCTGTTTCAAATTGTTTATATTTTAAATAATAATAATAAGGCAGAAATTCGCCTCTACCTTTGAATTCGCTAAAAATAACAGTAGTTTTATATAACTGTATATTTGATACAAAATCAAAAATGCTATTGTCATCTACAATAATAATATAACATTCTGGATAAAATTTTCTAATAGAATGATAACAATCTATCCAAAATTTATTAGTTTCAAAACTATTTATATGTCTTAATATAATAAAACCAAATTTATCTGAAATTTCTATATCTTCCATTTTTTCTATTTTTTCCATTCGCAAAATGTTGAATTTATTAAGTTATATAATTTGAATAGTTATAATAAAATAAAAATTGAAACGAAAATATAAAGAATAAAATATAATAATATCAAGAACACACTTTTAAGACATGGATCTAACTCAACGAAAACTCAATAAACCAGAATGGGAGTCTATAGAGATTCCTGTGAATGATAAAGAAAAATCAATTCTTCAATTGATTATGAATAGTACAGAAGATGTAAATATTAGATTTAACGATGCAATTTCTCTACTTTCCTTTTTGAAAGTAGAGAATAGTGTGGAAATGGAGGATTATTTATTTGTAAAATATTTTTCAAATAGATTAAATTCAATTAAAAAGGAAAACGGTTTGAATGATGATAAAAAAAATTTAATTCAACCAAAAGTAAAAAAAGCTGATTTAATTCGTTTGGAGAGGAATGAAGTTAGTAAAATACCAACAGTATACGAAACTGTCATGATTGATATAGCTGAAAAGTTATTAAAATGTAAAACAAAAAAAGACAAAAAGTGGTTGTTTTATTATTTCACCCTTTATAAACTGAATAAAAATACAATTATTAATTTAAATCGTCATATAAAAGATTTTGTTAATAAAATAATTACAGAATTTGAAGAAGAAATGGACATGACATATATGATTGAGAACTCTGTGGAATATATTGAAAAAAATGACATGTTGTTAAAATATGCGGACCTGATGCTTTATGAACATCAAAAAGAAATATTTACAATCATGAAAAATCCATATTTTAAAGAAAGACAAAATAATTTTACGATGGAGATTGAAAATCAAAGAGAGAAAGCAAGAAGGAAAGAAAACAAAGATTCGGATGATGATAGTGATAGTGATAGTGACGAAGACGCACATTTTAAACCAAGTGTTATTCCTGATTGGATTCCGAGATTAGTATTATATATTGCGCCGACTGGAACAGGTAAGACATTAACACCATTAGGTATTTCAAATAATTTTCGTGTAATTTTCGTGTGTGCAGCAAGACATGTAGGTCTTGCATTAGCAAAAGCTGCGATTTCTGTTGGGAAAAAAATTGCGTTTGGATTTGGATGTTCAAGTGCTGATGATATTCGTTTGCATTATTTTGCAGCAAAAGAGTTTAAAAAGAATTCAAGGACCGGTGGGATTGGTAAGGTAGATAACAGTGTTGGTGATAAAGTTGAAATTATGATATGTGATGTAAAATCTTATTTGTGTGCAATGTATTATATGTTGGCATTTAATCCGGCAGAAAACATAGTTACTTATTGGGATGAACCGACAATTGCGATGGATTGTGAAACACATGAATTACATTCATATATAAACAAAAATTGGAGTGATAATTTGATTCCAAATGTAATATTATCTTCAGCTACATTACCTAAAATATACGAAATATCAGATACTATAAATAATTTTATTAAAAAGTTTCCTAGAGCACAGATTCATAATATTGTAAGTCACGATTGTAAAAAATCAATACCAATCGTAGATAAGAATGGTTATGTAATTTTACCGCACTTTTTAAGTGAAGAGTATGAACAAATATTAGAAATTGTTGAACATAGTGAAAAAAATCTAACTTTGCTAAGATATTTTGATTTGGAAGAAGTCGTTAATTTTATTCTATTTGTTGAAAAAAATAAATTTTATGCATTTCAAAATTTAAAGATTGATAGAAATTTTGCATCATTAGATGATATTAATATGCAAAACATAAAACTACATTATTTGAAATTATTAAAAAATGTTATGAGTGGTACGTGGGGTGCAATTTATATAACACTAACTAGTAGTAGGAAAAAAAGGATAGTTTCTAATAATTCTGTTGATGAAAAAGGGAATACTATTAGAAAAACATCTAGTATTGGTCCAGGAACAACAATATTTAAAAATTCAAATGTTAATTCAGGAAAACCAATAACAAAAATGGTCAGCGAACAAGTATTGACGTCAACTTTAAAAGACTCTGAAAAAGAAAAAGACAAAGACAAAGACAAAGAACCTGAATCCGGAAATTGTGCCATATACGTTTCAACAAAAGATGCACATACGTTAACTGATGGACCAACAATCTTTTTAGCAGAAGATGTTGAAAAAATTGCTAAATTTTGTATTCAACAGGCAAATATACCATCTAAAGCGATGGATACTATTTTAGAAAAAATAGAATTTAATAATCGTGTGAATGAAAAAATAGATGAATTAGAAAAACAATTGGAATATTTGGAAGAAAAAAATTCTTCAAGGACATTGGAATCTGATGGTGGTGGAAAATATGGTGGAAAGAATTATTCAAAGAAATCCGATAACAAAAAAAATGATTTCATACCTAATGAAAATAATAAAGAATTTTCTAAAATTAATAATGAATTAGATATGTTGAGGTCTATGATAAAACCAGCAGAACTGAACGAAACATTTGTTCCTAACAAAACTTTGCATTTAAAAAAATGGGCAGAAGTGTTTGATAATTCAACTGCTTTTACAAGTGATATAGATGAAGATATTGTAGTTGAAATAATGATGTTGAAGAATGTTTTAGATAGTTGGAAGATTCTATTATTAATGGGAATAGGAGTGTTCACAAATCACCCAGATATAACTTATACAGAAATTATGAAGAAGTTAGCCGACCAACAAAAGTTATATATGATAATAGCGTCTAGTGATTATATTTATGGAACAAATTATCAGTTTTGTCATGGATACTTGAGTAAAGATTTGACCTTGACTCAAGAAAAAATGGTTCAAGCACTAGGTAGAATAGGAAGAAGCAACATTCAACAAAAATATTCAATCAGACTAAGAGATAATGAACAAATTAAAAAGTTATTTTATGCAGAAATAGATAAACCAGAAGTGAGAAATATGAATAGGTTATTTGGTGATGTTTTGGTTTAAAATGTTAGGCGATTAAATAATAGATAATAGATATAAAATTTATGTAAACAATATGTTTCATAATTTAAACGATTGAATTAATTTTTTTTTATGATTCATAATAATAAGAGTGTTAGGTTTAATGTTTTCAGAATGAGGTGTTAGTTTAATTGTAGATACGATAAGTTCTTCCTTTTCTTTGGAATGTTCCATAAATAAATCCAATTCTCTTATTTTTTTAAATTGTGAATTGTTTTTTGCAATTTTGGCAATCAATACATAACCATCAACTGCTAAAATGATATTTGACCTATTCACCAAATTTGTTTTTTCAATACATTTAATCAATTTTTTAAAACTTTTTAACATAATTTCTTCTGTTGAGAAATTATTTTCTTCATTTTCTTCTTTAATTTGGTTTTCAAAAGATAAATATAAAAATAATAACAATTCACTATCAGTGCTACCTTTCATATTTTTTAAAAATTCGTTGTCTATATGACTTTCTATTATTTTTATTTTTTCTGTAAATTCAGGTTTATATTTAAATCTTTGATGACCCAATAAACCCTTATCGGATTCAAGAAGTAGGTCACCATGGTGCATAAATAAATAATCTTTGTATTGGATGGGATGTGTGTTTTCTAAAGACCGTTCTTTAATTACATGTTCTTTTGAAACCTTTTCTTTATTAATATTTCTTGAATGCGCTAATATTATTCTACTAGATATATTATCTATTTTTCTAAATATATGAGGATCGTCTCTATAATGAATTGGTTTTTTATAATTATGCCATTCATGATTGTTATACCAACAAACACCAAATCCATCATTTATTTGTTGTTGTTCACACTTATCAAAAAAATTCAGCAATAAACGCTTGGGTTCGTTGTTTCTAGAATTATTCGTGAATGAAAAAAATAAACGACACATTTTTATAATTTAATTATTTTTGTTATATTATGATAATATAATATAAAATAACAAAATATAAAACTTAAACAAAAACTAATATTCTGTCTGTGATTTCGCTTCTACAAAGCGGACATGTTTGCATTATTGGATTTGAACTACAACTATTGCAAACACATAAATGACTACATGGCTGAAATACAATATTTATCTCATTTGTCAAACAAACAGAGCATAAATTATTTGTAATAGTCGTAATCGTATTCGTTTCCAATTCTAATTCTCTAGGAATAGGACGAATATAAAACGCGATTTGGTGCATTTTATCACCATATTTATCTATTAATTTAATAGTGCTAGGTTGAATTGCAGGGGCATCTTCGGATGCGATACGAGTAATATGGTAGTTATTTTCTGTGTCTATAAATTCTACATTCTCCAAATTAAAATCTCGGATAACTTTTTCTCTCATTATACGGATAAACTCTTCTGTAGTCCAGTTGAAATTAACGTTATAGTTCTTATAATTACTAGTTCTAACAAGTTTAAAATATATGGAAATAATATTATTATTGGACATATTGAATAATAGGTAAATAAGTTTTTGAGTTTATTAAATGATATATATTTAAATCAATTTTTTTAATCCTTCATCAAAATCTATATCAATAGTCCAACCCAATTGTTTTAATTTATCATTACTTATATGATATCTTTTATCGTTGAAAGGTCTATCTTCAATATAGGAAATCCATTCATCATAATTATCTGTATGTTTAATTAGTTTAATTAATTTGTGAGCAATTTCAGTAACGCTATACTCGTGGTCAACATCACTTCCAATATTATAAATTTCACCGATAGCACCTTTTTCTAATATAATTTTAAGTCCAGAACAAACATCATTAACGTGTAAAAATGCGCGCAAATTTGTGCCATCTCCTTGAATTGTGACTTTTTGGTCTTTGTTTAACAAATCAATAAATCTAGGAATTAATTTTTCAGGATACTGATTAGGTCCATAAACGTTGTTACCACGGGTAATAATGATAGGCATTTTGAATGAAAAATAATAAGATTTTGCAATTAATTCAGCAGCCGCTTTAGTTGCTGCATATGGATTTGTTGGACATAATACAGTAGACTCGGTTTTTTTCTCTTCGTCTTCAGAAATCATAGATTCACCATAAACTTCATCTGTGGAGATATGTATGAATCTTACTATTTTTCCATATTTTCTAGATGCTTCTAATAGAGTATGTGTTCCCAAAACATTATCGTTTGTATATTGCAAAGAATCATCAAATGAGTTTTGAACATGTGATTGTGCTGCAAAATGTATAACTGTATCAATCTTATTAGTTTCTAAAATATGTCGCATTAAATCCATAGAACATAAATTTCCTCTGACTAAAGTATATCTATCGGAATTTCTAATTTCTTCCTTAACGTTCAATTCACTTGCACAATAATACATGGCGTCTAAATTTATAATGTTAACATTTGGATTTTCGTAAAAATAGTAATTTACAAAATTAGAACCAATAAAACCACAACCACCAGTAACTAACAAATTCATATATTTATTAAATGAATGTTTTTTTTAATTTTATACTTATATATTATGAGGGACGAAATATATAAGTATTCTAATCCTGTTCAGGCACAAAAAAAAGCTTACCAATATTTAGGTAAGAAACACGGTAAGATTTTTAGAAGCACGAGAAAAGAAAAAAAATATATGGTAAAAGATCCTAAAACTGACAGATGGATCCATTTCGGTCAAATGGGATACGAGGATTATACAAAACATAAAAATAAAACAAGACGAAAGAATTATTTGACAAGGTCAAGTGGAATGAGAGGTAATTGGAAGAACAACAAGTTTTCTGCAAATAATTTGGCGATGCACGTTCTTTGGTAGAATAAAAATTAATAGGATGTTTTACTACCCAATCGCTTGAAATAGAAGTTGTTATACAAAACATTCTTATCAAGAGCTTTTGCCAAAGTTTTATCGCTCATTTTCAATTGTTTGATGCAATCATATTTACAAACAAATTCTTTTACAAGTTGGTTTTCATGGTTGTATTGTCCTATACCGTCTTTATACAAAATGGGTTCGCCGTTGATTTTTTCTTCAAATTTTGAAATAGCTTCTTGAGGACATTTATCATATAAAATATAATAATAACCATTTGTTAGAGTCAAATTTTTAACAGGATTATCTAACGCTGAAAGTGATGTATAACCGTTCATAGAAGCTGCTGTTTTTCTATCAATATATACGTTTAGAATTTCTGTTTTTTCTTTATTCATCTTTGCAATATATCCAAGATTTTGAATTTTTGTTTCTTTTGTTGGATGAATGTTATGGAGGATATTTGGGTCTTCGTTTCTATCAACAAATGCCCATCTAAAACCATTATAAACTGTGTTTTCTTTTACAGCCTTATCAATACTTGGACGTTTTACTTTAAAATTATATTCTTTTAAACATTCAGCAACAGATTCGTATACTTTTACAATAGCCATAGATTCTGGGTTTATTTTTTGAAGACGTGGTCCTACTGTTACAAGTGGTTGATTAAAATTGGTTGTTGTTTTTGTTTGCATGGAATTTAATTTTGATAATATTTCTTTATTTGTATTTTCAAGGTTATCTATTTTTTTGAATAAAAATTCTATTTTAACTAATACCTCATTTGGATTATCCAAACTTAACATCTTTTGATTGTCATTATGTAGTTTAAATTTTAATAGTTCATTTTCTTTCAATAATTCGTTGACAGTATAATTGTAATTTTTAATATTATTCGTAATAATATTTGAAATAATCTGATAAGTTAAATCTTTTCCAATTAGAAATAATTCATTTTCTTTTTCATAACCAGGTAATGTTTTTATTCTACTATATTTTATAATTTCATAATTATGTAAAAAAGATTCAAATTGTTTGCTTTTATGCACTGGATAGCAGTCTAATAACAAACATTCTTCATAGTGTTTTTTATGTTCATTATATCTTTCTTTTGCTCCATAATCGCTGTGGCCAATTTTAACTACATATTGATTATTTGACAAAGTTTTAACTTTAATAATATAAACTAATGAACCTGAATCACCGTAATTTTTTAATAATAATTTTTCTTTTTCTAATAATTTTTGCTCATTTAATTTTAATTCATATTCTTGTTTTTTTTTGTCTTCTAGTTGTTGTATTTCTGTTTTTTGTTGTTCAAGTTGTTTTTGTAAATCATAAACCCCGTTTAATCTAATTTCTTTAATAACTTCGCATACCCAATTTTGAAATCTTTCAGCAATAGGTTTTCTAGATTTAAATAACACCTTATATAAGCCTTTTTCAGTAAGGAATGTTATTGATTGTTTTCTTCCGGTGCTGTCACTAGTAGTTACAGCATCTTTTTCTGTGTTATCATAGTCTTTTATAGTTTGTCTAATGTTGTTAAAACCCAATATTTCACCAACATCACTAGCTCTAAATAAAGGGTGTTCTATTGTCCCTTTAATAGTAATATTTGCATGAAGCTCATTGTTGTTGAATGCCTTAACTATTTCCATGTTGTATATACAACATATACAACACTTTAAGCTATTTTATATCTAATATATTTAAAATGGTCTCCATAGTATGGACACCTTTAAAAATAATATTGTTAAGGGAGTGCATACTATGACCCCCCCCCCTATTACTTTTGTTGCAACAAAAGCAATTTCTTATAATTGCTTTGCTTTCCCAATTGGTAAAGCGAATTGCTTTTTGCTTTAATAATTAAAATGCATTAAATTAATTATTAAAATATATGAAAAAGTATGAGACGATAAATGGTAACAATTCGCTCAATTTGAGTACGCTAATCCACCCATACCGGACATGATACGGAGGACGTTGTAGTTGGTGGCATAGACACGCACCTTAGCGGTTTTTGTTCCCTCAACTGTGGCGTTGGAGAGCACAAGTTGCAGTGTGGCGTTATCAATACGAGAGAAGTTACACGTGCCTGAGGGTTGATGTTCTTCAGGCCTCAAAGCAAAGCTGTACACGTTGATACCCTCATCAGGGCAGCGAGTGTGGGCTTGGTAAGGTTGGACCCAAGAGAAGTAGGAACCTTCACGCTCAGAGAAGCGGTCTTGGCCGTTGAGTTGGAGCTTAGCAACAACAACGGGGTTTTGCCCCCAACAGTGCATGTCAAGGGAAGTCTCGGTGAGGACGAATGTGCCTGCATCGGAGACAGAGGAGCCTTGATTGTAGCTTCCACCAGAAGGTTGTAATTGGGACAAGCTGGTTAATCCCATAGAGGCAAGGATGGCGGCTTGGTTAGCTAAGTCGGTGTTGTTCAAGCCAGATGCGTTACCTGTGAAAGAACCACCGAAGTGAGGCTCAGTCAAGGCGTTGTTGTAGATACCACCATGCCAGTATCCGGTGAAGTTATTGGGAACCCACTCATCAGTTGCACCAGCGTCTTGGAAAAGACCACGGGCGTCAATAAAAGCGTTTTGTCCTTGAAGTTCACCAGGTCCACCGAAAGCATGGATAGCGTTGGGAAGAGCATCAATAGCATCTGTGTAGTTGAAAGGTTGGGCACCAAGAACCTTGAAAAGTGTGGCGTCGCAAAGAAGAGAAGAGCAGTAATCAACGTTTTGGTCAGGTTGAACAACCCAGATAAGCTCCTTAACGGGGTGGTTGAAGTTCAACTTAATCTTGTTGGAGGAAGAACCAACGGATTCATCACCTGTGAATTGAAGTTGACTGATCAAATACTCGTGGGGGTTTTGGGCAAAACGACGACGCTCATCAGTATCCAAGAAGACATAGTCAACGTAGAGAGAAGCGGCAACCAAAGATTGGTTGTAAGCGATGGTGGCGGTCACAGGGGTTCCAACGTTGAATTGGTTAGCTGTGTTATTGGGGAAAGGACCAGCTTGGGCACTTAGAGGGTTGCGGTAGTTAGTGGTGTTGCAACTGAGAGAAGTAACAGCCCATAAGCACTCATCAATAGGACGAAGATCAAGGTTAATCTTGACCTCGTGGTATTGAAGAGCAATCAAGGGAAGGGCAAGACCAGGGTTGGTGCAAAACCAGAATTGGAAAGGCACGTAAAGGGTTGTCTCAGGAAGAGCATTACGAGGAGCACACACTTGACGAGGAGCGTTGGAGTCACAAGGTCCATCAATAGAAGCGAAAGAAGGATCTGTGATGAAGGTGAGTTGAGTGGTGTTACCAATCATCTTGAAATAACCACGTTGTTGCTCAGAAGTCATGGTAAGTTGGTTCCAGATGTGCATCCAGTCACCATATTGACGGTCAATACGTTGACCACCAATCTCAACCTCAACTTGAGCAATCAATTGCTCACCGGGGTAGTCTAACCAACGAGCATAAACAGCGTTGTTACCAGAGGTAACACTTTGAGCGTTGCCCATAAGTTGGTTAATCTCAGGAAGAGTCACTTGTAGATAAGTGCGGTAAGCAAGGTCACCGTTTCTGCTGATAGTGCAGGTAACACGACGACCAAAATCGGCTTGACCGTTGAAAGTTTGCTCAATTGACTCAATAGCAAAGTTAGTGTATCTTCGGTATGTTACTTTCCAGAAAGTAATTTGAGGATTACCTGTAAGGTAAACGTCTTGGGCGCCATAAGCGACAAGTTGCATTAATCCACCTCCCATAGTTATAATATTGCTAAAGAAAAAATTTTTAATAATTTTAATTTAATTAAATTATTAAATTGCGGTAAATTTACACTTATAATTAAAATTGCAATTATGACAATATTTTATTTATATCAAAATTGCCCTGCATAAAAGTGTGTAAATAATTATCCAATAATATTTCTTTTCGGTTATTGTGATTTTTTTTAAAAATATAAGAATTGTTTCTTTTCTTAATACTCCATCCATCGTTGATAGCGTTAAATAAGAATAGCATTTTTTGGAATTTAATATTTTCCATTCTAATATCATAATTTTCCCCAGAATTGTGTTCAATATTAATTTTTATTTCGCTCATTTTATTAAATTTATAGAAAAGTAAAATAAATTTTTAACTAAGATTCAAAAATTAAAAATTAAAATTCGCTAATTGCGAGTTATAAAAGTCTTTTAGTTATAAAAGTCTTTTAAGTTCTAAATCATTTTCTGAAAAATTCATATCTATTAAATGACGTTTAAAATATTCTAAACCATTTGGGTCATTTAAAATGACATATTTATATTTTAAATTAGGATATTTTTCATTCAAAACATCATCTAATTCTTTCATATCTTTTTCTGTTTTATCCCACGTAGTTATTATAAATGTTATAAAAATGTTTGGATCATTTAAATAATTTATGAAATTTTGAACCCTTCTTGAATATAATTTTTAAAAATTTTCATAATTATTTGAAACAAAGTGGTTTTTTCCAGATGGCCAATTTTCAATTAAATACAAATCAGCATGTCCAGGACTTTCGTGGTTAAAACCAAATCTATATTTTGTATTAATAATTGTAGATTCATTATCATTCGCATAAACTAATTCTAAATAATTTTCATCATATAAATGTTTGAAGTCATTTTTAATACATTCAACAATTCCCGGATAATTTGTTATCATCATATCAAATGGACACGTGTTATAACCATTTTCCTTTTTTTCTCTAATATTATTATTGACTCCCCACACTGCACTATGACAATTCCATCCTAAGGATATACCCACAGACTTTGTTGTTTCTTCCATGATTATAATATTAATATATTATTTAAATCAATAATCTATTAAAAAATATATATGATGATTAAATATAAAATATAAGTTATAGATATGCCGTCTTTTAAGCCTAAAAATTTAAAAAAGATAAAAATTAATAAAAAAACATCTACTACTTTGGACGGAAAACACAAGGAATTTATGAATGAGTTTAATAAAGATGAAGTAGATAAAATACCAAAATTAAAATTGGAAAAGAATGAAATAAAAAATATTTTAGAAAAAAATGTTGAAGATAAAACCTTGACAATTGAACAAGTTATGGATTATCATGATAAGTTAAAAGAAATTAACTCTAAAATAAAAGAACTGAAGATTAAAAAAACAGAGTATTTTTTAGATAACTCTAAATATATATTTGATTATTTTGAAAACAAAAAAGATATTTCTAAAGGGTCTGTAACAACTGGAAACAATAAAATTTTGGAATCATTCTTCAAAATAAAAAATTCCGAAAATTCAGATGCAAATGAGATTAAAAATAATAATATATTCCAAAAATACTTAACTAATATTGATGAATCATTTTTAGATATAAATGAATTTTTGAGACCAACTGATATATGTCACTCATGTCATAAAGGTGAACTAATACCTATGGATGATGAGGGTGTTATGATTTGTAATTTTTGTTATAAAAATTTTCAATATTTGATTGAAAATGAAAAACCTTCTTATAAAGAACCCCCTAAAGAAGTATGCTTTTATGCTTATAAAAAAATTAACCATTTTAAAGAAATTTTAGCTCAATTCCAAGGTAAAGAAACAACGCAAATACCTCAAGAAGTGATTGAAAATTTAAAGTATCAAATCAAAAAAGAGAGAATAGATAATTCAAAACTAACTTATTATAAAACAAAGGAATTATTCAAAAAACTAGGATATAACAAATATTATGAACATATAAATTTTATTAAAGATAAATTAGGTATAAAACCACCAATCATATCACAAGAATTAGAAGAAACATTATGTAATTTTTTTATGGAAATTCAGTATCCTTATGCAAAGCATTGTCCAGATTATAGGGTAAATTTTTTACATTATTATTATGTATTATATAAACTATTTGAATTATTAGATGAAAAACATTATCTACCCGAAATACCAATGTTGAAGGATAGAGAAAAACTAATAGAACAAGATACTATTTGGAAAAAAATTTGTGAAGAATTGGATTGGGAATTTAAACCGACTATATAAAGAATAATATATTGAATGTTTTATTAAATATATTATTTATATTTGAATTATATGACTTGTTTATAGACCACCTGGGAATCCAACCAAGTTAGCACCAATGCCAAAACCAGCTCCAGAACGTGTTGTCACAGCGATACTGGGTAAGTAAGTATCCAAAATGCTAAAGGTGGCGGCAGCAGTTAGAGCAAGTAAAATTATTTCCTCAATGTTCAAAGAACGTTTAGGAATGGCATATGCAGCAATTGCGACCATCAAACCTTCAACTAGGTACTTGATGATTCTTTTGACGAGCTCGGCAATATCAAACATCTATATTAAATGAAAAGAAAAAAAATATATATTATGCGATAAAAAACTTAAAATTAATAATTGTCTAAATTATAAAATGGGCGTTCAATCAAAAACTAAAAACCCTGAAAAAACTTCCGGCTTTGAAAAAAAGGTTGCAGATAATGGAAAAAATAATCCTAAATATGTTGATGTATTAGATGAAGATAAACCTATTGCTGGACAAAAGTTTGTTTGTATTTCTTTTATTTCACCTGAAAAAATAATTAAACAAAAAGAACTCTTTTTTTTTGAAGAGTTCCTAAAGAATTGGGAGTTTTCAAAAAGTATGGAAAAGTTTATACAATTTCTAAATTTTGTTAGTTATAAATATAAATTATCATTTGATGATGTATCTAAAGATTTCAAAGAGTTTTTGACTGAAGAACAGGCATCTTTTGTTAAAGGAGGAATGGAAGATGATTTTAAAACATACGTTGACCAGAACGAAGAAGAGTTGGAAAATTTATTTAATACTAAACACAACTTTCAAACATCCACTCGTGGTATAAAAATTCGTGGAGCTTATCCTACTATGGAAGAAGCAGAACTAAGATGCAAAATGTTGAGGGAACTTGACCCTAATCATGATGTTTTTGTAGGACCAATTGGATTATGGATGCCATGGGATCCTGAAGCTTATAAAACAGGTCGTGTAGAATATATGGAGGAAGAGTTGAATCAATTGATGCATGAGAAAAATAAGAATGAATCATTTGCTAAATCAGCTTTTGAACAACGTGTCAAGGAAACAAAGAAGAAGGCGATTGAAGAAAATATTAAATTAGCAGAGAAAACTGGTTCCACACTCACACAAACGATTGATGAAGAAGGAAATCTGATTGGTGTTAATAATGTGAATACACAAGAGAGAACGTTGAAAGACCAAGAATCTATTTCTGCTGCGGATATTCGTGCTGAATTATTTGAGGGAGATAATATTGTTACGGGTAAAACTGATAATGGACAGAGCGAGCTATTAAGTGGACCTTTTGCGATAAAAAAAGATGATAAGTAAATAACAAAATAACAAAATAACAAAAAACAAAATAAAAAAATATAATATCGGTATAATAAAAAATTTATATTTGTGTAAATAACTATACAAATATAAAGCATAAAGCATAAAGCATAAAATATAAAATATAAAAAAATCTAAAAAGAAAAAATAGCCGTCGGGTCTACTTGCGATAAATTTGTTGGGTCTACAGCATTTAATATATATATGAATTTCTCTGTTTTGATATATTCTTCATAATATAATCTCACATCATCAATATTTTTCCATTTGGTTTTATTCTCTTCGCATATTCTAAACAATTCTGCAGTTAATAAACGATTTTGTAAACCAAAATTACCGCTATTTTTTTCCCACTGTTTTTTGAGTAACGGTGACCTATAAAAAGAAGAAAAAAATGTCAAATATCTAGAATCACTTATATTTGTAGTTTTCGCAGTTTGTATATAGAAACCTACAATCTGAAAAATATAATTACAAACATAATATACGGATAAATCATCGTCTCTATCATCTTTGCCACCATGATTTTCTTTATGAAAATGCAAATATTCATCAGTTTCAGAATCACCTTTTTGCCAAGGAAATAAAAATGAACTAATTAATTTGGGACACTTTGTTTTGTTTTCATTAACTATTTCCAAAGTTTTTAAAAGCGTGTCCTTAACGGTTTCAACAGAGTGTTTAGTAACTGCTTCTTTATAAGTTCCTGAAAAAATTAAAAAAGTAATATAAATACTTAGACCAATCAAGAAATGACTACCTATAGGAAGTTTTTGTGTAAATCTATCTAGAATGGTGTTCGGTTTAACAAAAACAGAAGCATAGATTAAAAATATCATCGTAAAGAAAAATAAAAATATAAATGTCATTGCTAAATTCATTTTTATATAATTTATATAATTATATAAGAAGTTTTATTTTTTATTTTGTATTTTTACCACTTTGTCTTTTTCACGCTGATTTTAGGTCCTTGACCACGTTTCTTGGTGTTATTTGGGTCGTATTTTTCATCTTCTTCATCTGAATTAATATCTTTGCTTAGCTCCCAGAATTCTTTTGAGCCTAATTTAAAATCATTATGAGCATCAGCTTTGTACCAAAACACTTGTTCGTGTAATTTATTTGATTTTGCATTGTTATTTATGACTAAGCATTCATAATTCTCGGTGCACTGGTCCATGACTTGACAAAAGGACTCAAATGTTGGAAACATTCCTGCATAATTCTCATATATACGTTTTCTATTTGCTATGTATGGTTCTCTCAAAATAAAAACATAATCTATGTTGGTTCTAAGTGTGGGTGGAATTCCTAACGGATATTGCATCGTAATTATAAGCATGATCTTCCAATGTCTCATATGTTACCATTCTCCATTAGGCATTTACTCCTAATATCATAAAATCTACACTTTTTAAATGGGCGTAGCATCCTCTCGGATGGGATTAGACTATATTTTAAGCCTTCATCAACGTTGATTAGACGTTTCCGGCCCACGAGCATTTAGTCGTTGAACTGCCATCATATCCTTATCATAACGGACTTAGATGACTAGCTGCGGGTTATCTCTATTTTACACCTTTTTACTATACCTTATGTGATTAGCATAAGCCATTATAATATTTCTATTATAATTTAGTAGTATAAACATAACAAGACGTCTCCGCAATTTGGACGTGTCGCAAATATGTATTTCCTAAACATATTTACTAGCTATTCTTTTGGAATAACTACGGCAAACATTCACCGTTCATGAAAAGGAGGCGCATCATTTTATCACGAGTCCATGCACCGTCATAAAGACAATCATCTAAAATAACAAATGCACGAGGGTCAATTGTACTTCGTTTAAAACTTTCCATTTCTTTTTTAATTTGTCTTAACACAGTTTTTTGACGTTTTAGAATATTTTCTATGATAGCAGTGTTATATTCATTATGAATAAATAATTTTGGCACCATCTTACCATAAAAACCATTCCCTTCTTCAGTTCCTGCGACGACAACGCCAATCGGAATATCTTGATGATAATATAATAAATCTCTAACAAGATATGATTTACCAGTATCACGTCTACCTATCAAAACAACAACGGGTCCTTTAGATTCATTTGGTTTAAAACTTATTGTTTTCATATCAAATTTTTTTAATTCTAAAGTCATATGATTGTTACTTTTACTTTTACTTTAGAAAAATGATTTGAATAAAAATACGAATAACCGAATATAATAACCGAATCCAATAACCAAATCTAATAACTTAAATAAATTAAATAATTTAAGAATAAGTTAAGAATGAAAATTATTAATATATTAATTAGCTAATGGAAAATGTCTTTAACATTAATTATGAAAAGCGAAAAAATTCTGAATTATTTTCGCTATTTGAAAAAGAAGATTTGACAAATCTAGCAAAATTGCAAAATTACATTCCAATTTACAATAAATTTTTTTTACTGAATGAAACAAATTATAATTCAGTTAATTTAAACAATTTATGGCATTTGAAAAAAATTCAAAATGGCGTTGATACAAATAATACATTTTTAGGTTCTATTCAAAATATTAAAACAAATAAAATAAAAAAACAAAAAACATTTTTAAAATTAGCACCTCTTTTAGACCCGTTCAAGTATTTGATAGGAAAGTATAATTTGAATGATACAAATCTCTTTGAATTACCTAAAATAAATTCAGATATAGGTTCTGTTCATCCCAAATTAATGGATTATAATAATTCCGCTTATGTTGATGGTATATTTACTTTTCTCTCTAGCACACTAATTCATACTCATAATTTTGTGAATGGTGTTGATTATTATGGTTCTTTTTTAGGAATAAAAAGAGATTTTAAAATAAATATAGCAGAAGATTTGGATTATTTATGCAAATCTGATTTTTTTAATAAAAATAAAAATATTAAATTTCAAGTTGAGGATTATAGTTCTTTTTATAAAGAAGATGAAAATAATGAACCTGCGAAGCCATCTTTAAAAATACAGCATAATATTAGTATTAAATCTGAGTTATCTGCAAAATCAATTGATAACAATATATTTGAAGATATATTTTCTGAAAACTCAACTATAAATCAATCAAATCACATAACGTTGAATGATTTAAAAGATAATGACATTGAGTTAGTGGATGTCACTAATTTAAATTCTATGCAATTAACAGATTTAAAAACAACCACAATTAAGTCATCGTCAAGTTGTTCTTCAAGAACTTCTTATACATCAAATAACGATGATACCAACAACGATAATAACAACGGTACTAAAAACGATAATAACAAAAACGAAAATGAAAATGGCAATTTGAATGATGACAATAAAGATTTTGAAGACTGTGATGATTGCCACGATCTTGAGAACAATAAAAAAACAGATGAACATACATCTACATGTTCAGATAAGAGTGATGATTGGACAGATGATAATTCAAGCGAATTTGAAGAACAACAAATATTTGCAACTATTCCTGAATTTCCTGTTCAAATTATTTGTATGGAAAATTGTGATAATACGTTTGATGATTTAATATTAAAAAATGATTTGTCGCAAGAAGAATGGTTTTCTGCTTTATTTCAAGTTATTATGATATTAATTACTTACCAAAAAACGTTTTCATTTACACACAATGATTTACATACAAATAATGTAATGTACAACAAAACAGAATTAAAATATATCTATTATTGTTATAAAAAGACTTATTATAAGGTTCCAACTTATGGTCGTATATTTAAAATCATAGATTTTGGAAGAGCTATTTATAAATTTGATGGAAAATTATTTTGCAGTGATAGTTTTCAGCCGGGCGCAGATGCATCTACACAATATAACACCGAACCTTACTTTAATGAAATGAAACCTAGATTAGAACCAAATTATAGTTTTGATTTATGTCGTCTAGCTTGTTCTATATTTGATTACGTTATAGATGATTTAGATGAAATTATTAATTTAGATGATTGCGAACCAATCGTTAAATTGATATACGAATGGTGTTTAGATGATAACGGAATAAATATCCTTTATAAAAATAATGGTGTAGAGAGATATCCTGATTTTAAATTATATAAAATGATTGCACGTTGTGTTCACAATCATACACCACAAGCTCAGTTAGAAAGGAAAGAATTCAAATGTTATTCTATTCAATCAAAATCTTTGCCGATGAATGAACCAATCATTAATATTGATTCTATGCCTTGTTTTTCTTAAAATTATAAGATGCAAAATAACAAAAAACAATTAATAATAATAATAAAATAAAATAAATATATTATTTTATTACACAAATTTAATGAGTATACCAGATAACCGTAATTTTGGATTTATCATTATTAGACATGTAAATTCAGAAATTACAAATAATTATTGGAATAAATGTGTTATTCACATTAGACGATTTTATCCTTTTAAAAAAATTGTAGTAATAGATGATAATAGTAATCAAGATTTTTTAAAACAAGATTATGAATATAAAAATATTGAGTACATAAATTCCGAATTTCCTGGAAGAGGAGAATTATTACCTTACTATTATTTTTTTAAAAATCATTTCTTTGACAACGCTATAATTATTCATGATAGTATATTTATTCAAAAACGAATTAATTTTGAAAGCTTGATAAAAAAACAAATAAAGGTACTTCCTTTATGGCATTTTACTTGTGAAAAAAACGAAAATAGCGATAATACACTAAGATTGATAAGTGTTTTAAATAATGGGTATGAAATTTATAATACATTCAAAGTAGATAAAAGTTTTGAAACGATGATGGATAAAAAAAATAAAAACATATGGTCGGGTTGTTTTGGAATTCAAAGTTTTATTAATAGAGATTTTTTGATAGGCTTAAGAAACAAATATCAGTTATTCAATTTATTGAATGTGGTTAAATCTCGTTCAGATAGATGCTGTTTAGAGAGAATAATGGGAATGATTTTTTATACAGAATATATTAAATATTTAAAAATTCCATCGTTGTTTGGTGATATTAAACAATATTTTGAATGGGGGTATTCGTATAATCAATATATTGAAGACACAAAAAATAAAAAAATTCCAAACATTCCTTTTGTAAAGGTATGGACAGGACGTTAAAATCCCGGATTATCTGTAAAAACTGCGGGATTTGTAATAGCACTTTCACCGCCCTCTTGAATAACCGGTTTTAATTGGTCAATTACAAACAAACCAAACAACACACTAACAAATACCAATAAAGAATCCCGAATTAGTAATTTCAAAGGTTTACTTTCTTTATCAACAAATCTCATTTCAATAAATTTTGCAATTAAAAATACAACTGATATTATCCCAGCGACAACAAATGTATTCATCTAATTTAATTTAAATGACTACATTCTTATTTTTAATTTTACGCAAAACATTTTTTTTAACGAATCTTTAAGCTAAAACTTCAATATCATTCAATAATAAATCAGGTTCTAATTTTATTTCAGGTAAATCTATGTTGTGAATGTCTAGGTTATCTAATGAAATATCTTGATCAAATATTTGCAACTTAACGTTGTCGTCGTCGTTATCTTCTTCTAATTTTCTTTGCGCATTTCTAAATTCACTAATTTCTTCCAGTCTCTCCAAATCTTTTGGCGCATCAACTACTTCTATATTTTTATTTGTATCAATTGCATAATCTACATCGCTGAATGATAATTTTGATGACGTTGATTCTGATAAAACGTCATTTTCATCAGATAATTTTGGAAAAGCAATTTCACTTTCTAATTTATTTTGTTCTAGAATTTTGGTTATTGGGTCAGACTCTAATTGTTTTGGTTTATCATCTTCATTTAATTCTTTTGAATCAGAATTTTTTGTTTCTGATATAATTTGCGCAACAGCGTCTTTGTCAGATTTATTGGGGTCTTCAATTACTTGTTCTTTAATTTCTTCAACGACATGTTCTTCAATTGTTTCATCCATATAAGCCTGTAGAATTGCTTCAACTGGAATACTATCTCTTACTGTGTTTAATATACACTCTTGGACAATTGTTTCTAATTCTCTAAAGTGTTTTTGTGTTTGAAGAGGTGGAATATTTAATTCAAATAAATAAACATTTTTATATATCTTTCTAGCAACATTTATATAAATTTTATGAACAAAATCGTCTAATTTTGGTATAGTTATATCTATTTTTTTTTGTTTTTGTCCGACGCGAATAGCTGATAATAATTTGAGTTGAATAATATGAACACATGTTACTAAATCTTCTAAATATCCACAACCACTTTTTTCAACAATTCTGTTTTTTTCATTCTCAATTATATTTTGATTCCATTTTGGTATTCTTGTAATAAAATTTTGGAACGTCATTAAATACTTATCCATTTCATTATTGTCTTTGCATAATTTTACAGCTTCTTCAAAAATAGATTTTAAACCATCTATAATATATGGAGTAAGAATAGTTAATAACCTTGACCCCCATTCATTTTTTGATTCATGTAAACTTGATACATTAAAATCGTCCATATTTAAATAAATGAAATATTTTCTAAATTATGTTCTAAACTCAAAAATAAAAAATTTAAAATAAACAATATTATTAGTTTTTCATTACGAAATTCTTTTCTTGTTTTATTAAAAGCGAATAGAAATTCACATAGTTTATCTTCTGATAAATTGTTAGTCTTATTATTGTAAATAATTTGTGGTGACGATTCAAGTAAACGTATTAAATCTAAACCACTATATCCTTTTTCATATAATTTTGTAGAAAAATCTATTAATTGAATATGATTTAACTTGAAATTATTTGACATTTTTTGTAAATTTTTTTTTAACCATTCGCTTCTTTGTTTTTTAACATTTTTTAAATCAAATGTTTTTTCTAAATTATATTTATATAAATTAATAATTTTGTCATTCAAAATTGGTTCTGGTACGTAAATTTCACAAAAACGAGATAAGATAGGTTTTAAAAGTTTATATTTATCTTCAACAATTATAAAAAAACGTGTCGTATGACTGAATAGTTCTATGCATCTACGTAAAGCGGATTGTGCATCAATTGTAAGTTTATCTGCATTCAATAAAACAATACTTTTAAAAATATTACCACCATTCGAATTAATATGTGTCTTTGAAAAAAACTTTAATTCTTCTCTAATAAATTTAATTCCTTTACCATGAACACAGTTTACATACATAACAAAAGATTTGATTCGTTCTTTATCATTATTATAAATTATATTAATAAAATCGTTAACTATGGTTCGTTTGCCACAACCACTCTCACCATGAAAAATAATATTGGGAATTTTATGCATTTCATGAAAGTATTTTAATTTTTCAATAATAGGTTGATGTATATTTAAATCCATATATTAAAATATAATAATTATATTTTTATATCATATTAATCGCAAATCAATTGCATTTTACTTTAATTTACTTTAATTTATTTTAATTTGTTTTATTTTATTTTGTTTTATTTTGTTTTATTCACTTTTTTATTTTATTCACTTTTTCATTTTAAACAGAATCGGTTAAACTATGTGTATAAGGATTCTCTCTAAAAGCATTCAATATATCAGGACTAATCCTATCGCAACCGATCTGTTCATTATAATATTGAGGCTTTCTAATCACACCATATTCTTCTTTTGATAAAACCTTTTGAGGCATATTTGTTGGAACCCACATTCGCGTATTATTTCTATCGCAATCATTCTTGCTTACATTAATATTCATTTGTTGATTATAAATATTTGTATTTCCATGATTTGTTCTACTAACAATAGTTCTTTCTTTAGAATCGTTGTTTTCTTGAGCGTAAGCTGCTTCATAACTCATATTCCCCCAAGCAGATGAATAACCCCCCGCTGTTCCAATATAATTACAATTAGTTGTATCTCTTTGATTCGTTATAGGCGTTTGAATATTAGTTTCATAACCACCGCCTTCCAATTGTCTATTAATATAAGAGTTTGGTGTATATAATGTTGTTTCTTTAATTGTTGTTGAAGTTACATCATTTGGATTTAATATATAACTATCTGGAACTGTAGAACCAGCATCACCATAAATGCGATAATTATTTGAATATTCTTCTCGTCTTGTAGGATTAAATATATCCATAATAGGCGCCACCGCCGCGCTTATTGCTTTTGTAAATCCACTTCCAAATGTTTGTGGTTGTTTAGTTGTAGAGCGATTATTTGTATAATTTGTCATACTCCTAAGTTTGTTTTCTATATCTGTATGGTCGCCTCTGCCCATTGCTGTAGAATGTCCAACATCACAAGCTTCCAATTCATTTCGTTTGGATGCTTCATAAGTACTTGGAACATAGTTTGCAATACGATCAGTTGGACCTGCCGCACCCATATATGATTGTGTTGTTGTAGTGCGAGTTGTAGAGTGCACTTCTTCTACAGGTCTAAGCATTTGACCTTTTTCTTGACCAGTTGTGGTAAGCCATCTATCTTGATTTTGAATAAAAAATGTGTCTGGATGATATTTTTCAACTTTTCCTATAATTCCTACATTTTGTACATGCGAATAAGATGGACCTTGGTGATTTTCTAAAGAATATTCTAATTTAGGATTTGTTGCAACTCTTAATTCATCTACTGTTTTTGGTAGCCATGTGTTTCTTGCTTCCATTCCTGAATTATAACCACCACTTCCTTTATTTGTATAACCTTGGTCTAAACCAGGACCAACATATTCTGATTCGAATGGTTTTACATTACTACTTTTCATTCCAGGATTCACCCTAGAATGATAAAAATCAGTGTTATTTGGGGCACCGTATGCCCATTGAACGTTATCTTGTGGTTTGAATAATGGTGCTTGTTCTATTTTTTTTATAGTTTGAGAACCACTTCCAATCATATTATCCAAAATCGTTTCAGCAATATTATTATCATAAACTTGCCCTTTTATTTTTCCACCATAAAATGGAATCATATTATTATGTTTGAAATCTGTTTGTGCTACATAATCTCCTGTTAAAGAATATACCTGTTGAATATTATTACCCACCTTTAAACCTTTGTTTTGATTTTGTTCATAAGCATTTTGATCAAAATATTTATCGGTTGCTACATTTGGGTTAGAATATTTTTGAACTGTATTGGTAACTTCACTTTCGTTTGGAACTGGATAATTTTGAGGTAGAATATTTGTATTTGGTAAATAATTTTTTTTTGCACCCATATTTGTAAATTTTTCCTTGTTTCTATTTTTGTGATTTTTTGAAGGCTGATCATGATTTGTTGCAACGTATAATCCTCCTAATGCTAAAATTGGAATTGCAAACTCCATTATTATATATAATGTATTATATTTTTTAAATATAATACTTTATAATTTGTTTTATTTTTTTTGTTTCATTTTTGTCTCATTTTTTAATAATTTTTAGTTTTGTCCTATCAATCCACAAGAATTTTCGTGAGTACAGATTTGTGGTCCTTGTGGATAAGATAATGATCGTTTGCCTTGATTTACTGGTAAATCGCCTGGAACTCTAGATGTTGGACATTCCCTTTTCATTACAAAATAATCCTTTTCTAAAATTCTCGTGCTTAAATTATTTTGGAAAGGCATACAAGTGTTTTCTTGCGGATTTAATGGGAGAATCTGCCAATTTGCTTGTTCCAAATTACGTGCTGTCCAAGCAGGCATGATTGTTCTAGATTCTTCTGTGTATAATTTGTTATTTGTTGGATAATTTATATGATTTGTTGAAACATTAAATTTTGTATATTCATCTTTTCCTAAACAATCTTTATTAGCTCGTCTATTAACTCCACGCAAGTCACTTTCTAAATCAATACAATTAGTCATTAAATTTCCCCCCCAAGTTTGAATTCTTATATGAGGATCAGCCATATATTCTGGTTTATCTCCATAACCAGGTGCATTTAAAATCCATCTACCTGGATCGGTTGATTGTTGTAATTGTTTTTCAATTCTACAAGGGTCATCATGAAATCTTGTAAATGCCATAATATTATTTAATAATAGATAATATTATATATTTATTTAAAATTATTATTTTTGTATATTGTTTATATTTTGTTTATATTTTGTGAACTAATTCATTTTGTTGTTTCACTTTAAATTTTCTAACTGATTTTTTAAATATTGTTTTTCTGTCTTTAAAGAATTAACATCATCAACAAGTTTATTCACAACTTTGATAAGTGGTCCTATTAATTCTAAGTAAGATAAATATTGTTGTTCAATTCCATCTTCGCCTAATTGTTTATAATGTAAGCCCAAATTTTCTGTTTTAAATTGTTCTTCAATTTCTTGTGCAATTAACCCAAAGCGTTTTTTCTCTGGTTGATTCTTGAATTCATATTCAACTGGATTCAATTTTTGCAACAGATTGGTTGCATATACTATTTCAATTGGTTTTATGTTTTGTTTTATTCTTACATCAGATGCTCCATTTATAACTTGAGCGTTCAACGTTCCTGTGGCTGGGTTATAACTTAAAGGATATGTCGTTGTATTTGAAATAACTCCTTGTTGGGAGTTGGTTCCTGTAACAAGAATAGGATAATGTATTGAGGATGACTCTGGACTGGTTGCTGTTATTCCATATACTTGTATAGATGTTCCTGGGCCAGGAGAACCAGTTGCACCCGTTGCACCCGTTGAACCCGTTGCGCCTGTGGAACCTGTTGCTCCTGTTGAACCAGTTGCGCCTGTGGAACCAGTCGCACCTGTGGAACCAGTCGCTCCTGTTGAACCAGTCGCTCCTGTTGAACCAGTTGCTCCTGTGGAACCAGTTGCGCCCGTAGAACCAGTTGCACCAGTGGAACCAGTTGCGCCTGTGGAACCTGTTGCTCCTGTGGAGCCAGTCGCACCTGTGGAACCAGTCGCTCCTGTTGAACCAGTTGCGCCCGTAGAACCAGTCGCACCTGTAGAACCAGTTGCACCGGTTGAACCAGTTGCGCCCGTAGAACCAGTTGCGCCCGTAGAACCAGTTGCACCGGTTGAACCAGTTGCGCCCGTAGAACCAGTTGCGCCAGTAGAGCCTGTCGCACCCGTAGAACCAGTTGCACCAGTAGAACCAGTCGCACCTGTGGAACCAGTTGCGCCTGTGGAACCTGTTGCTCCTGTGGAGCCAGTCGCACCTGTTGAACCAGTTGGACCTGTGTCGCCGTTATCACCCTGTGGACCAGTTGCTCCTGTGGAACCAGTTGCGCCCGTAGAACCAGTTGCACCAGTGGAACCAGTTGCACCTGTTGAACCAGTTGCGCCCGTAGAACCAGTTGCCCCTGTTGAACCGGTAGCACCTGTAGAACCGGTTGCACCAGTAGAACCGGTTGCGCCCGTAGAACCAGTTGCACCTGTAGAACCAGTTGCACCGGTTGAACCAGTTGCGCCCGTAGAACCAGTTGCACCTGTAGAACCAGTTGCACCGGTTGAACCAGTTGCGCCCGTAGAACCAGTTGCGCCAGTAGAGCCTGTCGCACCCGTAGAACCTGTCGCACCCGTAGAACCAGTTGCACCAGTAGAACCAGTCGCACCTGTAGAACCAGTAGCACCAGTAGAACCGGTTGCGCCCGTAGAACCAGTTGCACCTGTAGAACCAGTTGCACCGGTTGAACCAGTTGCGCCCGTAGAACCAGTTGCGCCAGTAGAGCCTGTCGCACCCGTAGAACCTGTCGCACCCGTAGAACCAGTTGCACCAGTAGAACCAGTAGCACCTGTAGAACCAGTTGCGCCTGTTGAACCAGTCGCGCCTGTGGAGCCAGTCGCACCAGTAGAACCAGTCGCACCTGTGGAGCCAGTTGCGCCCGTAGAACCAGTTGCGCCAGTAGAGCCTGTCGCACCAGTAGAGCCTGTTGCACCAGTTGAACCTGTCGCGCCTGTTGAACCAGTCGCACCTGTAGAACCAGTTGCGCCTGTAGAACCAGTAGCGCCTGTAGAACCAGTTGCACCTGTGGAGCCAGTCGCACCTGTGGAGCCAGTCGCACCTGTTGAACCAGTTGCACCGGTTGAACCAGTTGCACCCGTAGAACCAGTTGCTCCTGTAGAACCAGTTGCTCCTGTAGAACCAGTTGCGCCCGTAGAACCAGTTGCGCCAGTAGAGCCTGTCGCACCCGTAGAACCTGTCGCACCCGTAGAACCAGTTGCACCAGTAGAACCAGTCGCACCTGTAGAACCAGTAGCACCTGTAGAACCAGTTGCGCCCGTAGAACCAGTTGCTCCTGTAGAACCTGTTGCACCTGTTGAACCTGTTGCTCCTGTAGAACCAGTTGCACCGGTTGAACCAGTTGCTCCTGTAGAACCGGTTGCGCCAGTAGAACCAGTTGCGCCAGTAGAACCAGTTGCACCTGTAGAACCAGTTGCGCCTGTAGAACCAGTCGCACCTGTAGAACCAGTTGCGCCTGTAGAACCAGTCGCACCTGTAGAACCAGTTGCTCCTGTAGAACCGGTTGCGCCTGTTGAACCTGTAGCGCCTGTTAGTCCGATTGGTCCGGAAACCGCCACTGTGCTGTTGTCTGCATTACTCCATGCGCCAGTATTAAACGAAATATTTTGAACAGTTCCTTGAGCTCTTTGGTTACTTATATTAATCCAACCTGGTAATAACCTATAATAAGCGCTGTTACTTGAACTAGTTCCCGATGTAACGAAAATAGTTAATCCCGCACCATTTACTAATACAGCAATTGTTTGTGATATAATATTTGGGTCATTAAAGACTGGAGTAATTACCATCGTTGCGGTTGAACCTGCAGCTACGTTACCTACGTTACCGAGTGTTCCAATTGTTGCGGCAATTCCACCAATTGCACCCGTTGAACCAGTAGAACCCGTTGCGCCAGTTGAACCAGTTGCGCCAGTTGAACCAGTTGCTCCAGTTGAACCCGTTGCTCCAGTTGAACCCGTTGGACCTGTAGCACCGGTTGAACCAATCATTCCTGTGACAGACAAAAGATTATTGGTTACAAAAACACCTGTGTTTCCTGAAATATTTAAAACATTAGCAGTTGTTGTAATTCCATCGCTAGTTGCAGATATCACACGATAGTATGCTGGAGTTGAACCAGCTCCAGAAATAAAAACATTAAGTCCTGACCCATTTAAAAATGGGTTTTGCGAAGATAAACTACCATTTAATGTAAAAATTAGTGTTCCCGTTTCACCTGAAAGTATTGTGTTGTTATTGACAACAGTTCCTTGTATTAATGCAACACCACCAGTTGCACCTTGTGGTCCAGTTGGACCAATTGGACCAGTCGCACCGGTTGAACCTGTTGCGCCTGTGGAACCAGTTGCACCCGTGGAACCAGTTGCACCTGTAGAACCTGTTGCACCTGTAGAACCTGTTGCACCAGTTGCGCCTGTAGAACCTGTTGCGCCTGTGGAACCTGTAGAACCAGTTGCGCCCATAGAACCAGTTGCGCCTGTGGAACCAGTTGCACCTGTGGAACCTGTTGCGCCAGTTGCGCCCGTGGAACCAGTTGCGCCGGTGGAACCTGTTGCGCCTGTGGAACCTGTTGCGCCTGTGGAACCTGTTGCGCCTGTAGAACCAGTTGCACCCGTAGAACCAGTTGCGCCTGTGGAACCTGTTGCGCCTGTGGAACT
>Ga0214921_10000552_pt1 | contig 69016 bp, 66 predicted proteins | sample LL1505_MetaG_FD_177992 | JGI IMG/M metagenome (GOLD analysis project Ga0214921, IMG submission 177992) | Freshwater microbial communities from Lake Lanier, Atlanta, Georgia, United States - LL-1505 | ecosystem: Environmental > Aquatic > Freshwater > Lake | place: USA: Georgia | collected... | reverse complement strand
GAGCCAGCATCTTGCTCACTTCACCAGCATGCTCAAAGCCTTTTTTGTCGCGGTAGATGTGCAGAATGCCCTCTTTTTTAAGATCGAAATCTACGCCTTCTTCCTGCGCCCAAGCAAACAAGTGTTCTCGCGCAGCAATGGCAAGGCGAGCGGACTCTACGGTATTGCGCTTTCCAGTGGCATGCATTCCGCTTTCGGATGAGGTGGCACGTTGACTGGTGGACCAATATGGCCTGCAGGCTAATCCCTCTGAAATGGTTGCCCTGCGCTGCGACGATATCAATGGCCTGCTAGCCACTGTTGCGCAAACTGACGCCATCTATCTGGGGGTGATTGCAGCGGCGCGTGACCGGCTCAAGGACGCAAGCCTGATAGAGCTGCCCCTCAAACCTCGCTTACAGGCCACGGCGCGCTTTGCCTACGTGACGCTGGCTGGGCGCACCGAAGCGCCGGCGATGGCCTACTTCCGCCAGTTCTTGCGGGCACATTTGAATGAATAGGAAGTGCTTTGCATGGTAATACCTATGTCGGTAGACAGATGTTCAAGTCTGCTGTGATGAGTGCCAGAGGCTGATTGATCATTCGCTCGTTATAATTTCTTCACACCACCACCTTGCCCGAGAAATGGAAGGTGCGCAGATCCATTGAACCTCAAAGGAACATTACGCATGATCAAGTTCTCAGCATGGATTCAGGGCCTCGCTTGTTTGGCGCTGTCCGCAAGCGCCATTCACTCAAGTGCACAAGACACATATCCCGCGCGCCCAATCACCATGATCAACCCGTGGGCTGCTGGCAGTTCCACTGACATCATGGCCCGAGCTGTGGCCGAACAGTTTTACAAGCAATTGGGGCAAAGTGTGGTGGTGGTCTCGCGCGATGGCGGTTCAGGCGTGGTTGGCATGACAGCATTGATGCAAGCGCCTGCTGATGGCTTGACCCTGGCCTTCACACCCATGACGCCGGTCACCATTCAACCGCATCACATCAAAGACTTGAAGCTCTCACCTGACGCCATTCAACCTGTGTGCGGCATCACTGAAAACATTTTGGGCCTGTCAGTGCGATCTGACAGCCCCTTCAAATCACTGGCCGATTTGATAACAGCGGCCAAAAGCAAATCATTGTCGTATGGCTCGCCTGGTCCTAACTCAGCGCCGTTTTTGGCAGTAGATGACTTAGCTCGGCACCAAAAATTGAACTTGGTTCACATCCCATTCAAAGGGGATGCTGCGTCCATCCAGGAGCTTTTGGCTGGACGCTTAGACTTTGCGACCAGCATTGCAGCTTCGGCTGCAGCGCAAGTGAAAGCTGGTACGGTGCGATTGCTGGCCGTTGCTTCTGAGCGCAGACACCCCGGTTTTCCCGATGCCCCCACACTCAAAGAGCTTGGCATCGATGTTACCCAACTGTCCTTTGCTGGCATATTCGCTCCCAGGGGTACGCCTCCTCAAGTGCTGGCCAAGCTAGATGCAGCATGTGCCATGGCCGTTAAATCGGATGCGGTGAAAGATGCGGCGCAAAGGAGCAATCAAATTCTGGCATATCAAGCCATGCCTCAATGGGACAAGCGGGTGCACGATGAGTTCCAGAAACAAGGCGCTGCATTTCGTGCTGCTGGTGGTGTTCGTCAATAAGCTGAAGGCTTTGCATGACTATTCAACTTGAACCGATTCGCCGTGCCGTCACTTACGACGATGACCAAGGCCGCTCTCGCATTTTGACGGATGGCCCCTCACCTGCGGTGCGAGTAGTTCAAGAAAGACCTGGTTACAGGGTGACCAACCTGTGGCGCACGGGCGCCAGTCCTTCGCCCATCACAGCGCCCGACAGCATCGCTGAGCATGTGGGTGTATCTCCGCCAGCTAATGGAACTGTCTTGCGCATCATTGACATTCCGCCAGAGCCCAAAGATCCGCAAGAATTGCAAAGGGCCTTGGAAGCCACCTTTTCCAACATGTACCGCGACGCTCATCGCGAGATTAAACCCGGCGAGCATCCAGGCATGCACAAGACTAAAACCGTCGACTATGCACTCATGCTTCAAGGAGAGTTGGTGGCCATCATGGATGAAGAAGAAATAGTGCTTCGCGTTGGCGATGTGTTAATTCAACGCGGCACCAATCACGCTTGGGCCAATCGATCAGGGCAGCCAGCCCGCATTGCCTTCATCTTGATCGACGCACAGTAACTCGATCACATTGACTTCCTTGTATTGCAAGATAACCCAATATCTTGGGTCTTTACGATGCTGTGATTCATGACACGTTTATTTTCAAATCGCTCTCGGCATTTCGACATGGGAGATTTACCCACTGAGCTGCTAGCGCGAGACGCCCATGCCTTAGAAATCACGGCGGCATCACCCAAGGATCAATATCCTGCGGGCCCTAATTCGCTTAATCACGCCTTGTCAACGTATCAAACACTTTTTGAGCAGTACTTGGATGGCGAGAAAGCCAATGCATGTGCACCGCTTCCCGAAAATTTAAGCGTTCGAAGTAAAAACCTCAAAGCCTCTGCCTACTTTTTAGATGCCACGCTGGCTGGTGTATGTGCCATTGAGGCCACCGACTTTTTAAGTGATGCGCCGAAGCACACGCATGCTTTGATCGTTCTGGTCGAGTTCAGTCGCGAGCCCAAATCAGGAGAGCCTGGCGCCAATTGGCTGCATGGCAGCAATAAAGCCCGAACAGACGCACGCGCCACCGAAGTGGCCGTTGTCTTGGCTGGCTATATTCGCGCACTGGGGTACAGCGCGCGAGGTCATGTCTCAGGCAATACACTTTTGAATTTAGAAGCGTTGGCACAACGCGCAGGCATTGTGAGAGCAGATCATGGTTTGCTCAAAATGCCTTTTCTAAAGACTGGCTTTGCACTGGCTGCCATCAGCACCGATTTGCCATTGGAAATTGATCTCCCAATTGCTGCAGACGCTTCCTTGGATTGGCCAGATTCCGACGCCTATATGGGAAAACATGGCACTCGACCAGGTTGGGAAGAAGCCGAAGCTCAACTGCGCCCTTTGCATTTAGGCCGCTACCCCATGGAAACTTTGAAACGTGTTCCAGAGCCTACAACGCTCATCATTCGCGAGGAGATCATTCGCAACAGCAAGCGAGCTGATTTATTCACCCGTGCACTGGCTGGCGATCTAGGTGAAAAAGCCAAGGTCCAGCGTATGCGCTTTGCCACCAAGCATCCATTGGCTTATGCCATGACGCCCCTCATACGCAACATGGTGCCGCTGCAGGGAACCTACGAGCGCCTTGTGCCTGCAAACGGCAACGAAGATGTGTCAGATGCTCAAAGAAATGCAGATTCAATCAAAGCCTTGGCTTATTTTTTAGGTGCTGATTTGGTTGGCATTTGCGAAGCTGAGCCTTGGATGTTTTATTCACATGAAGCGCAACAAGGTAAGCCCATTGAGCCTAGCCACAAACACTGCATTGTGATGTTACTTGACCAAGGATTTGAAACCATGGAGGGCGCCTCCGGCGACGATTGGATATCGGGCGCACAGTCGATGCGGGGTTATATGCGAGGCGCATTCATCGCGGGCGTTATGGGTGCTCATTTGCGCCGCCTCGGCTTTTCCTCTCGGGCACACACCAACGCGGAATCGGATATCTTGCACATTCCGGCCACTTTATTGGCTGGATTAGGCGAACTCTCGCGCATTGGTGAATTGGTTTTAAATCCTTTCATTGGACCTCGATCAAAGAGCGTATTGCTGACCACAGACTTGCCTTTGGCCTTTGACCAACCAATCGATTTTGGTTTGCAATCGGTGTGCAACATGTGCCTCAAGTGCGCGCGCGAATGTCCATGCAATGCCATACCTTTTGGCCCCAAGGTCATGTTCAACGGCTATGAAATATGGAAACCTGATGTTGAAAAATGCGGAAAGTACCGCTTAACCAACATGAAGGGCTCTGCCTGTGGGCGGTGTATGAAAACCTGCCCATACAACAGAGAAGACTTGGTTGAATCGGCGCGACTGCTTGAGTTGTCCATCCAAGTTCCCAGTGCGCGAAGGGCGCTCATTGATTACGATGATCAAATGGGTGCTGGCATGCGCAACGCCTTTAAGCGATGGTGGTTTGATTTGGAAATCGTCAATGGGGTATGTGTTGCTCCCAGTGGTGTTAACGAGCGCGATTTAGATTTAGATCGAACCCATAAATTGGCGCAAAACCAAAAACTAGCCTTTTACCCACCCAATTTGCAACCGCCTACGCAAACCACCATTTCAACGACCGTGCCAATAGATCGCGAAGCTGGACTCCACGCGTATGCCAACGCTGAAAAACCCAGTCAAGCCAAAAAGAGAAATAGCCGATGATGGGCATAAAGCCCTTAACAGCTCGAACGAACTAAGGCAGCGGGCGTCCAATCGCTCCATTCACAACAAATATAATGAGATGGTGAAAAGTAAATCCAACTCAGTCCTCGATTCCAATTTCAATTGGTGGGCCCTTTATTTCTTCACAGCTCTTTACATTGCTGTGGAGTTTGGTTTTAACTTTCAACTCCTGAATCTCACGGTTGATTTTGCTTCCGAGGATGTTTTGTTGGGATTGGAGTTTTGGGGCAGGGTCTTTTCGGGGGTGGGTTTAAGTCTGGTTTTGTTTCGCTTGAGTGCCGGCTTGAATATTTTCAGTGGCTTGCGATATGTTTTGTGTTTCATCGTGGGCATTGCCTTGATGTGGAATGTTCAAAAAATGCTCACTGATTATTTGGTGGAGCAGGCAAGCGTGGAGGATAAAAAAATCTCTTTGCTGCTTTCTGATCTGAGTTCCAAGGCTGCCGCTGGTTCGCTCGCCACGCTCAGTGGCAACTTGATTGTGAATGAACCACTCGCTGAGCAAGATCGCAAAATTACCGCCTCCTTGTTTCCGGCGATTGCGCTTTATGCGCCCCATCGAAACGAACAAATTGCGGCTTGGTATGGGAAAACGCCAACGCAAATTCAATTGTTGGTCGATTGGAACTATAGCGAGTCGCAACTTTCCAATGCCTACCGTAATTTGATCATTCCCCCTTTGACTTTGGGAATTTCCATTTTTTTTGCGGTGCTCAATTTGGCGCAGTGGGTGGGCATGACCTTCAGCATTTTTCAAAAGCGCTCTGGCCAATCAACGGGGTTGACGCGCTTGGTGACTGCCATTACTTTCACCGCTTTGTTGCTTTTTAGTTTCTTGGTTGCAAGCCCCTTGGCCAACTCGCGCACCTTTAAGGAGGAGCTCAAACAACCGCTTTATGAGAATGATTATTTCTTGGGAATTCTCACCACCATTTCGGCACACGCAGTGCCCAATTGGTATTTCTTATCCAAAGCGTGCAATCAATATGTGTTGGGTGGGGTTCAACTAAAGCGACCCTACTGATCAAGCCCTGCTAAGCATCGGAACCGCTGCAGATGCCGTCTTGGGCATATGGCCACACCAAACACTATATGCATGGCGTGGCCAATTTGGGTCAATCAATCGCTTTTGATTTTGGCGTCACGAATAACTTTGCCGTAACGAGACAGTTGGTCTTTGGTGAGCGCGACAAACTCCTCTGGCGTGGTGCCAGTGATTTTGAGGCCCAGACCGGCGTAGCGTGCCTTGATTTCTGGATCGGCCAAGGCTTTGATTGCTTCGCGGTTGAGAATATTAACAATGTCCTTGGGTACACCTGGGGGTGCTGTCAGTGCAAACCAGGTGCTGAACTCAAAGCCCTTGACGCCCACCTCTTCAAAGGTTGGCACATTGGGGTATTCGGGGTGACGGGTTTTGGCGGGAACACCGATCATCCGAAGCTTGTTGCCTTTGACCAGCGCAGAGACTGTGGCGATGCCTTGAAAGGTCACATTGACCATGCCCGATGCAGTATCTTGTGCTGCTTGGCTAGCGCCTTTGTAGGGCACATGTCTGATATCGATACCCATTTGTGCGCCAAACATAGCGCCCGCAATGTGTTGTGGGCTGCCATTGCCACCAGATGAGTAAGTGATGGTATCTGGCTTGGCTTTGGCTGCAGCCACCAGATCGGCGATGGTCTTGAAAGGGGAGTCCATCGGCACTGCCGCTGTGAAATCGATGATTGCCGCCTGGGTGATGTAGGTGAAATCATTGATCGGGTTGTAGGGTGTGTTGGGGTTCAGGTTGGGCACCATCGTTAAGACGCTGTCGTTGAAACCGCCAATGGTGTAGCCATCTGGTGCCGCTTTGGCCAGACGCTCTGAACCAATGATGCCGGCTGCACCAGTGATGTTTTCGATCACGATGGGCTGGCCCATGTTGACCGACATCTTTTGTGCCAGCAAGCGCGCCGCTACGTCCACTGCGCTGCCAGCGGCCAACGGAATGATCATGCGGATAGGTTTGTTGGGGTAGGCTGCTTGCGCTTGCGCTTGCGCGCTCAAACCCAAAGTTGAAACGCAGGCCACCACTGTGGCGACTTGTTTCACCAATTGGTGCAATTGAACTTGCTTCATCATTGTCTCCTTGATAAAAAATCGAAACACTTTAAAAATTTGTGAGGTCACTCAAACATTCAGTCCGAGAACCTGGATGGCGTTTTCTCCAAGAATACCCAGGCGATCATCGTCGCTCAGCTCGGGGGTACTCATGACGTGGGTCACCGGATCTTCTTCCCAAGGAATGGGGTGATCTGTGCCAATCATGATTTGTCCCGCGCCAACTTCGGCCGCCAAATGGCGCAAAGCCTCTGGTGTGAACACCAGAGAGTCGACATAAATTTGTCGCATGTATTCAGAGGGCTTTTTGCGCAAAACAATATCAGGGTTGCAGTTCTTTGGGGAAACGAAGCAAGACCTGTCCATTCGAGGTGCATAGGAGCCTAAAAATCCGCCGCCGTGCGCAGCCAATACTTTCAGTTTGGGGTATTGGTCAAAGATGCCCTCAAAAATAAGTTTCTCCAATGCAATGGTGGTATCCAGAGGGTTGCCAATGGTGTTGGCTAACCAGCCGTTGCCTTTGAAGCGGTGTTGCAATTCGGGCGTACTTTGAGGATGGATGAACAGCATCACACCCAACTCTTCAGCCTTAGCCAGCACAGGATGAAACTCGGGATGGCAAAAATCACGGCCTGCAACGCTACCGCCAATGGCTGCGCCCTTGAGCCCGTACTTGCGAACAGCCTCTTCAAGTTGCTGGACAGCCAGATCTGGAAACTGCATGGCCAAAGAAGCAAAACCAGCAAAGCGCTTGGGCTCGCTAGCGCACAACTCGGCCAGACCCTCGTTGTTGATGTGGCAAATGGCTTCTGCTGTCTCGCGGTCTTTGCGGTACCAAAAGGGATTGATGCTGAGCACCTGCATATCGATACCCATGCGGTCCATGGCGGACAGGCGTGATGGAATGTCGATGAAATGTTCAGGAACACCTTTGACGGGCGGAATGACGCTGGGGGCTTCGTCACCCATCAAATCAATGGCGGATTGGAAAAAACAATGCGCATGAACATCCACAGTGCGTGCACGTTGGCCTTTGATCATGACGGGAGGGCGCCTTAATGAGATGCCCGCTTCATTGCCGGTTGGCATCATGGTACGCAAGCCGCATCCGCAAAATTGCAGTCCCCCAATGGGGTTGCCTGCGCCTTGAGGTATCAACCAATTTTTAAGCATCGCTGTTGTCTTTCTTAAGGAGAGTTATTTTTCAATTGATCAGACTTGCGTGGCCACAGGTGGCATGTGTTTCGCGGCCTGCTCTATCGCCCGAATCATGCGCACATGCGCACAACAACGGCACAAATGTTTGTCGAGTGCCTGCGCAATATCTTGACGCGAAGGATTGGGCTGGTGCGTTAGCAAGGCCACTGCAGATGTCACGATACCTGAAACACAAAAGCCGCATTGCGCAGCCCGGTTTTCCAAAAAGGCCGTTTGGATCGGATGAGGCGCCTCGGGTGTACCCAAGCCTTCTAAGGTGGTGATGTGTGAGTCTTGAACAGACCACACGGGCAAGTTGCACGACGTTTGCGGTTTGCCATCGACCAGCACCATGCATGCGCCGCATTCGCCTTGACCGCAGCCAAACTTCGGACCACTCAGGCCAAGCTCGTCGCGCAGTACCGACAGCAACAAGCGCTGCGGATTCAATTCTTGTGTCACGGTCTGACCATTGACTTGCATTATTGTGGCTCCAGTATGTTCATGTGTTCAAGGTTTCTCATGGTTGCTCATGCCTTCATCAGTGAGCTTAGGCATGAATAGCCATCAGCAGCTGGTCAGGCGTCAAGGGCAGTTGGCGCAGCCGCAGTCCAAGTGCTTGGCTCACAGCGTTGGCCAAGGCGGCTGCAACAGGGCCTTGTGCTGCTTCTCCGGCACCTAGCGGCGCTTTGTCAGGCCGGTCTAGCACATGAACGCAGACTTCAGGAACTTCGTTGAATCGCAAAATGGGGTAATTGACCCAGTCACGCGAAGTGACATGTTGGGTGTCAAAGTTGACTTGTTCTTTCAGCGTCCAGCTGAGGCTTTGCAATGCGCCGCCCTCGGTTTGGTTGATCACGCCATCCAGGTCTACCACCATGCCGACGTCAACGGCAAGGTCTAAATTAAGCACTCTGACTTGCTCGCCAACTTCGACGCGCGCAAGCACCGCGCACCATGCGCCCGTGTTTTTGTAGCGCGCCCAAGCCATGCCGTGTCCAACGCCTTCTTCACAGGCGGATGACCACCACTTCGAACGGTGGACCACCGTTTGAAGAACATCTTTGGCGCGCTCATCTTGAATGTGTCGCAGACGAAATGCCAAGGGGTCTTGGTTTGTGGCGATGGCCATTTCGTCCATGAAAGATTCGATGGCGAACACATTGGCAAATGCACCAAGTCCTCGCATGGCCGATGTCCTCAATGGCATCACCATCAAACGATGGTTGATGACGTTCAGATTGGCAAGCGCATAGCCAGGCACAGCGTTGCGATCGGCGCCACCACCCGCAGCCAAAGGCGGATTGATGGCGATAGGCAAGGGCTCACCGCCCGCCATTTGACTGGCTGCCAACAAGGTGGATGAGCGAGCTCGCCCTGGGCGTGAGCTATAGCCATTGGCCCAAAGCTCGTGCTGCCAGTGCGTAATTTGGCCGCTAGGGTCTACACAGGCTTGAAGTTGTACGCTTTGAGCAGCACCCAGCGGTGCATGGGCCAGCTCGTCCTCTCGTGTCCAGAGCACGCGCACATGGACACCTGGACATTTCAATGCCATTAGCACAGCATCAAAAGCCACGTCATCTGCGCCGTTGTGGCCGTAGCACCCAGCCCCCTCAATGTGATGGACCGTGATGTCTTTGCGAGAAAGATCAGGCAGCCGCTTGGCCAGAGCCAGCACGATGTCATCGCGTAAGTTGTGAATGCCTTGGCTGTGCGTCCAGATTTCAAGGTGGCTGCCATCCCAGCGCGCCACCGCACAAGACGGGCCAATGGAGGCGTGGGCCAAATAGGGTTTGAAATATGATGCTTCAAAACGTTGGCCAGGCAGGTCTGCTTGAGCTGCCCAGTCGGCTTGACCTTGTTGAAAGGGTACCGTGGTCTGGTGTTCAGCTTGACGCAAAAACTCGGGCAAATTGTGTTGCGTGGGCAATTGCTCTGGTTGCTGCCAGGTCAAGGCACTTGCCACTCGCTCTGACCAAGTGTGCGCCAGGTGCTCATGTTGGGCCACCACGGCCACAAAACTGCCATCTGACCAGCACTGCACGTCGGCCGGTAATTGTCCGATGAAGTCAGTTGGCAAACCGCTTAACTGAGCAGTCAGCGAAGGTGCTCTGACAACCCGGCCATGGCGCATATCTGGCCATCTCAAATCATGAATGAAGCGGGCACGCCCAAAGACCTTGTCTTGCAGGTCGACCCGTGCGTTATCGCTTTTTCCTAGAAGCCGACGAAGATGCGGCTCTTTGGGAAGGTATTGACCGTCGTATTCAATGTCCAGGTCGATATTTTTTAAAAGTTGCCAGTAGTCGCCCAATACACGTCCATCGGCCGCATGCAATGCACCTGCATGTACAGTGATGGCATCGCTTGGCACACCTGTTTGCGAAGCAGCGCGTTGCAGAGCCAAACCTCGCAGATGGGCGCAGGCATGGCGAATGGCGCCGCCACTGTCTTGCACCGACAAGCTGCCAGAGGTTACGCCCTCATCGGGGCCACGCAAAGTGCTGGCGCTGGTTAAGCTGATTTGGGCTAAGTCGACATCTAACTCTTCGGCGGCCAACAAGCGCAGTGCCGTCAAAATGCCTTGTCCTAATTCGGCTTTGCCGGTCAGTATTTCAATTCGGCCTGGGGTCTGCAAACTTAACCACTGCGAGAGTTTGCGGTTGGTGTGCAAACTTCCTGGAAGTTGAGCTTGTCCGTCTTGACGCTCAATGACGAAACCTCTCACGGCGGGGGGATTCTGTTGGTTCATGTTCGAAAGTAGTTGTCGCTATTTGAATCTATTCTTGGCCCCGCAAGTTGTCTAATACCAATTTTGATCTTCACCATATCAATCTGGCATGGCATGAACTCTATGCTTTTCACCCAAATGGCAGTGAATAAAGCCTGATTTGCACTTTTCTTTTTGAGCTTCAATCTGCAAAGGTTTGACATTATTTTGTCGGTGTTTTCCCTCGTAAAAAGCATCTTTCAAAGTACCATTACCCATCAAACTTTGTAAGTTATAAGTCAGGAAACTAATTTCCTCGAATGAAGTCGCGAATCAATCGCCAATTTTCCCAATTTACTCATTTTTTAAAAGGGCTTTCTTTTGATTAGGCGGACAAAGGGCTAATTCATAGAATCCGAAAAATTTTTATTGACCTGAGTCAAGAAAGTCCTATGTTGCTTGCTGTTGTCATTGCCAAGAGTCTGATTGAACTGTCTCTCATGTTCATTGTCGGACGTTTTTTGTTGGGCTTGTTGGCGGGCACCAACCGAGACAACAATGTTTTCTGGCAATTGCTCGATGTGGCTTCCAAACCTGCTTTGTGGATCACCAGAAAAATCAGCCCCAGATTGATTTTGGATCAGCACATTCCTCTGGCCACCAGCAGCTGGCTCATCATTGCCTGGGTGGTGGTGGTGCAACTGAAAATTGAAATGTGCCTTGAGTTAGGAATTGCGTCATGTCAGTAAACACCCATATGGCACCCGCCAATCCCCATACCGCCAGCCGCAGCAGATGCTTGTGGTTGAAATTCAAGGCTAAGACGCTGTTGGTGTTTGGTTTGCGCGCCAAAGCCTTTGAGGTGTTTCAAGAAATTCTCGAGATCAACCCTAAAGATGCTTTGGCACTAAACAGCCTGGGCTTTGAAGAGTTGAGCAACCGCCGCTTGATACAGGCGCTGAGCTATTTTGAGCGGGCACTGGTTCAAACCCCGAACAACGCCAACGCGCACTTCAATGTGGGATTTGTGTGTGAAGAGCTAGGCCGTACCCAAGAGGCGGAAATTGCATTCAAAGCCGCCCTTCAGCTTGATGAGAAATTTGACCGCGCTTGGTACGGTCTGGGTTTGGTGTTGGTGCGGCAGCGAAAGCTTGAAGAGTCCTTGGTGGCTTTCAAGCGCAACACGCAACTTCAATCAATGAGCCCCTTCGCCTGGTACCAAATGGCACGGGTTCACATGGAATTGAATCAACCGGAAGAAGCATTGGTGGTGATGCGTCACCTGAATGGTTTCGAGCCCAAGGTGGCGGCTCAGCTCGCAAGAGAAACAGGGCTGAAGTTAGACGGACCAGGTTGATGCCGAAGGCCACTTTGGGTGGCATAGAAATTCAAGTTTGTCAGTTGGTATTTTTTTAACATAAGGAGACGAGAATGCAGCTCACTGCACGGCACCAGGAATACTGGGGCAAGAATTTGAGAATCACGGGGCTATTGCTGGCACTGTGGTTCTTAGTGACCTTCGTACTTTTGTATTTTGCGCGCGATTTGACGTTCAGCTTTTTTGGGTGGCCATTCTCATTTTGGGTGGCTGCTCAAGGTGCGCTGATTGTTTATTGCCTGATCATTTGGTACTACGCACGCTACATGAACAACCTTGACAAGGAATACGGCGTCGCAGAAGGAGAAGAGTCATGAGCGTTTTTGGAGGGGAAGGCCAATCCCAAGGCCAGTTTCAGAAATCTCTGAACAAAGTTTTCCTGATGTACGGCGGCGGCTTTGCGGCCTTCGTCATTGCCCTGGCATTCCTTGAGCAAATGGGCATGCCCAAAGAGTACATTGGCTACGCCTTCTTGGCCGCCACAGTGCTTTTGTACGGCGGCATTGGTGTGATGAGTCGCACCAACGATGCAGCCGAATACTATGTGGCCGGTCGACGTGTGCCCGCCATTTACAACGGCATGGCCACGGGCTCTGATTGGATGTCGGCTGCGTCCTTCATTGGTATGGCCGGTACGCTGTACCTCACAGGATATGGCGGCTTGGCCTTCATCTTGGGTTGGACAGGTGGCTATTGCTTGGTGGCTTTGTTCTTGGCGCCTTACCTGCGTAAGTTTGGGCAGTTCACCATTCCAGACTTCTTGGGCGCGCGCTACGGCGGCAACATGGCACGACTGATTGGTGTGTTTGCGGCCATTTTGGTGTCCTTCGTTTACGTGGTAGCCCAAATCTTCGGCGTCGGCTTGATCACTGCACGTTTAACAGGCTTGTCCTTTGACGTGGGTGTGTATGTCGGCTTGGCCGGTATCTTGGTCTGCTCGTTCTTGGGCGGTATGCGCGCGGTGACCTGGACTCAGGTGGCCCAGTACCTCATTTTGATCGTTGCTTACCTGATTCCTGTGGTATGGCTGTCTGTGAAGCACACCAGCAATCCTGTGCCTCAGATTGCTTATGGCTACTTGCTTGAAAAAGTGACGGCCAAAGAAGAGCAACTCTTGAAAGATCCCAAAGAACTTGAAGTTCGCGGTATTTTCAAAGCACGCGCTGATGCTGCTGCTGAAAAGCTGAAAGATGTTCCTGCTGCAATGGCTGCTGACAAAGAAGCCGCCACCAAAAAGCTGGAAGATTTGAAAGCAGCCAACGCACCAGAGGCTGAAATCAAGGCTGCAACTGCTGCCCTGGCTGCTTTGCCAAAAGATGAAGCTGCAGCCAAAGCAGCTTATACCGCTGCCCGCACTTCCAATACGGCTCGTGCAGCACCGCCATTGCGCCATGCTGAACCTTTCCCTGGCAAAGATGACGCAGCCAGAGACATTGCACGCAAGAACTTCTTGGCCTTGGTGTTCTGTTTGATGATTGGTACTGCCGCTTTGCCGCACATTCTCATGCGCTTTTACACTGTGCCCTCGGTGCGTGAAGCACGTGAGTCAGTGGCATGGTCTTTGTTCTTCATCTCCTTGCTGTACTTCACAGCGCCTGCCTTGGCGGTGTTGGTGAAATTCGACATCTACACGCTGCTGGTCGGCACGCCGATGGATCAGTTGCCGGGATGGATTGCTCGATGGAATGTGGTAGATCCAACGCTCATGGCGGTGTCTGACATTAACAAAGATGGCATCCTGCAATTGGCTGAAATCCGTTTGGGCGGTGACATTGTGGTGTTGGCCACACCTGAAATTGGCGGCTTGCCGTTCGTGATTTCTGGTTTGGTTGCAGCTGGTGGTTTGGCAGCGGCTTTGTCGACTGCTGACGGCTTGCTCTTGACCATTGCCAATGCTTTGTCGCACGACTTGTACTACAAAGTGATTGACCCCAACGCATCTGCAAACCGTCGTGTGGCCATCTCCAAAGTCATTTTGGTGTTCGTTGCATTGGCTGCCGCTTATGTGGCATCGCTGCGAATGGCTGACATTTTGTTTTTGGTGTCTGCGGCATTCTCATTTGCTGCTGCAGCCTTCTTCCCAGCTTTGACCCTTGGCATCTTCTGGAAGCGTGCCAACAAGTGGGGCGCTTCACTGGGTATGTTGGCTGGTTTGGGCATTTCGTTCTACTACATGGTCAAGACACATCCTTGGATGTACGGCTTGTTCCACAACGGTAGTTTGACGCCTGAAATTTTGAAGGCCAACACATGGTGGGACATTGCACCGATCTCTGCTGGTATCTTTGGTGTCCCAGTGGGTTTTGCAGTGATCATCATTGTGTCTTTGATCACCAAAGAACCTGCTAAAGAAGTTCAGGAGCTCGTTGAAAACGTTCGCTTCCCAAGCTTTGACGGTACCACTTCACAAGGCACCGCCATGCACTAAGGACACCATGTTTGCAAGCTCTAACTTGCAAATTTGAATCCTCCAAACAAAACCCCCGATTGCAATGTGCAATCGGGGGTTTTTGTTTGTGTGAACCTAAATCAATCCATGGATTCAAGCCACTTCAAAGAATCGCATCACCACCCGATCAGGGTGCCTTGCGCCGGTGCCAATGAACATGCGCTCGTTGATCCAACTGAGGGCTGGGGATGCGGTTTCAAAGCGTGGCACGCAACGAAAGTAAACCGATTCGGGATTGACCACCTCGCCTTTGATCAGCTTGGCCATGACCTCGGGGGCAGCGGTGCGAATAGCGTTGTTTTGAACATAGATCAAGTCGCCTGCATCGGTTTCCAAGGCATAGCGTGCATCGAGCTCTGCCATTCGCTCGTTCACAATGAGTTGAAAATCTGCCCCGCCGGGCAACACCCGTGCGGTCCATCCATTGCCAGTTACAGAACCGGCGAGAATAGGAATCACCCTTCTTGTGCCATGAAGTGTTTGACCTACTTCAATGGGCTTGGCTACTTCCACCGATAGATCGGCAAAGAATTTGAGTTCGGGTGTGGGTAGGTGTGACATAAAACCAATGTGATTTTTCAAAAATGGCGATGGCAAGATTCTTTCCGCAATAATAGTGCATCCATGACTTCTTCTTCAAAACCCTTGCTCACTTCCAACGAACTGAGAAAAATCGCAACCCATGCACCCCATCAATGCACCTGTGCTTTGAAAATATGCCGGGGCTGGGAGAGTGTGGGGGATGATCGCTGGCCTGCTGAACAGATGGTGTCAGCCGGCACGCTCAGAGCCGAACTGCCTGAAGGTCAACTCGATTTGAGTTTTGAAGAATTTCATCCCCAAGGCACTCGCTACGATTCGCCAGATGCGCCCATTGCGCTGGCCTATTTCCCCTACAACCGTTGCGATGTGTACGCCTGCAAGACCTGCCAATGCGCCGTCCTCAAATACACCGAATACGGCGGCTACTATGTCGATCACCGCGTTCGATTGGTCGATGCGGGTAAGGTCATTGACCCATTAACTGAAAAGTGAGATCCATCTTGAAAACAACTCTACGCTCTTTGATTGCGCTTGGCTTGTGTACCTTTGCTATCTCTGCTGCATTTGCGCAAAACGATTTCGCCCAAACCGCTGCCAAAGAACCTGGTGCCAAAGTCACCGCTTCAGGTTTGGTCTACAGGTCATTGCAAGATGGCCAGGGCAGCAGCCCGACGGCTTCAGACAAAGTCAAAGTGCACTACCGTGGCACTTTTCCAGATGGCAAGGAATTTGACAGTTCCTACAAGCGCAATCAGGCTATTGAATTTCCTTTGAATGGCGTGATTCCGTGCTGGACTGAAGGCGTGCAACTCATGAAGGTGGGTGGCAAGGCCAAACTCACTTGCCCACCCGCCATTGCCTATGGCTCGCGTGGTGCCGGCGGTGTGATTCCACCCAATGCCACATTGCAATTTGAAGTAGAGCTGATCGGCATTGCTGGAAAATAAGCGCAGCTTTTTAGCACGCCACTTGTTTCAAACAGTTTCAAAGGCGTTCAAATGAGAGGCCTCAAGCTCTGAGCAGTTTGTTGCAACAAAGCCAGCCACTCATGGACCAAATGCGGCGCATCTGGGCTTGCGCCCGAACGCACCAAGTTGAGTGCTGCAATGGTCTCGCCGCGCTCGTTGCGCAGGGGCACAGCCAGTGCGTCCACCCCAATTTCGTGTTCTTGCTTGGCATATGCATAATCTTGTTTGGCAATGCGCTTTAGTTTTTGCCGAAACTCTTTGGCTTGGGTAACGGTGTGGGCAGTGAGTCGGCTTAAGGGGTTGGCTTCTAGCCATGCATGGCGTGCATCATCCGACAAATTGGCCAATAAAACTTGCCCTGTCGAGGTGGCATGTGCGGGCAACCTGGTTCCCACGTGCAGGCCGTAAGCCAAGACCATGGGATTGGCTTTGACATGGGTGTCGGCGGCTTGCCAGATGCCGCGAGCCACAATCATGACGGCATCTTTTTGCAACACGGCCACGGAGCACGACAAGCGCGTGGCTACACTCAATTGATGCAGGCTAGGCTGCACAGAGCGCGGCAGTCTGGCGCCAGACAAATAGCTGCCAGTGAAGCCGAGTACCTTGGCAGAAAGCCAGTAGTACTGACCGTCTGTTTCCAAGTAGCCCAAGTGCGCTAAGGTGAGCAAGTGCCTTCTGGCCGTGGCACGGCTGAGGCCTGTGCGCTCTGCGGTCAGGGTGGCATTGAGGCGCTGCCGGTCTGTGTCAAAACACTCTAAAACCGCCATGCCTCGAGCAATGCCTTCAATCCAGTCGGAGGGGTTCATTTGGTTGATTTCCATCAAATGCGCGATGATCGTGCATACATTCTACTCATCGTGCAAGGATGTCAAGCCTTGCTTGCCTTCAATGGCACAAGATTTAAGCTATGAGCCTTGTCAATCAAGGATGAATGCGATGCGAACTCAGGTAGTGATTGTGGGTGCCGGCCCTTCTGGCTTGTTGCTGGGGCAGCTTTTGTACAAAGCGGGTGTGGATGCTGTCATTGTGGAGCGTCAAAGCCCCGAGTATGTTTTAGGTCGAATTCGCGCGGGTGTTCTAGAGCAAGTCACTTTGGATGTTTTGGCGCAAGCAGGCGTAGACCAACGTTTGAACAAAGAAGGTTTGGTTCACACCGGGTTTGACTTGTTGTTCAAGGGTGAGCGGCACCGGATTGATTTGGAGGCGCTCACGGGTGGACAGAAGGTGATGGTTTATGGCCAGACCGAAGTGACCAAAGACTTGATGGAAGCGCGTCAGGCCGCAGGTTTGACCACCATCTATGAAGCCAATGATGTGAGCATTCACGATTTCGACACAGACCACCCCAGTGTTTCTTACGAAAAAGACGGTCAGCGCATCACGCTCTCATGCGATTTCATTGCAGGCTGCGACGGTTTTCATGGCGTTTGCCGAGCCAGCGTACCCAGCAAATCAATTCAGGAATTTGAAAAAGTGTATCCCTTTGGCTGGCTGGGTGTGCTGTCTGACACGCCCCCAGTGCACCATGAACTTATCTATGCCAACAGCCATCGAGGTTTTGCACTGTGCTCACAACGCAGCACCGTTCGCAGCCGTTATTACCTGCAAGTGCCGTTGACCGACAAGGTCGAGCAGTGGTCTGACGATGCCTTTTGGCAAGAGCTGCGTCTTCGACTCGACCCCGAAGCCAGCGAGCAATTGGTCACTGGCCCCAGCATTGAAAAAAGCATTGCACCTTTGCGCAGTTTTGTCACAGAGCCGATGCGCTTTGGCACCTTGTTCTTGGCAGGCGATGCGGCGCACATCGTGCCGCCCACAGGCGCCAAAGGTTTGAACTTGGCGGCCACCGATGTGAAGTATTTGTCGGATGCACTCATTGAAGCTTGCGTTGAAAAATCGCACGCCGGCATCGATCACTATTCCACCCGCTGTTTGGCGCGCATCTGGCGTGCAGAGCGATTCTCATGGTGGTTCACCAGCTTGATGCACCGCTTTCCCGATCAAGGCGAAATAGGGCAACGCTTCCAGGAAGCAGAACTCAACTACCTCATCAACAGCGAAGCAGGCTCACGCACCATGGCTGAAAACTATGTGGGCTTGCCACTTAATTTTGGTGAGTGAGCTTCTGTAGTTCAGTCGGCTTTGGCGCCAGAGCTTTTCACCACTGCAGCCCACTTCGGCACTTCAGCTTTTAAGAAATTGCTGAATTCCAGTGTGTTGTTGGGCGCGCTGGCCATGCCCAATTGTGCAAAACGTTCAATGACTTCCGCCGAGGCCATGGCGCGATTGAGGGCTGCATTGAGTTTGACCACCACGTCATTGGGTGTGCCTGCTGGCGCAAAAAATCCAAACCAGGTGTAGTCGTCAAATTCTTTGTAGCCAAATTCGGTGATGGACGGCACATCGGGCAACAAGGGTGAGCGTGTGGCACTGGTCACTGCAATGGCTTTGAGCTTGCCCGATTTGATCATGGGCACCGCAGGCGGCATGGACGTCGATGCAATTTGGGTATGACCTGCCACCACCGCATTGACGGCTGCAGCGGGCTGATAGGGCACATGCACAATGTCAACTTTGGCTGCCATTTTCAGGCGCTCCATCGACAGGTGGGTGGTGGTTCCAATGCCAGACGATGCGTAACTGAAGGGCGATTTCTTGGCAGCCTCCACCAACTCAGGCAAAGTTTTGGCAGCCACGCTGGGATTGACCGTGAAGATGTTGGGCGTTTTGGGGCCCAGCGCTACAGGCACAAAGTCTTTCAAAGCGTCGTAGCCCGCATCGGCATAGAGTGAGGGATTGACAGCAAAGGCCACGCTGTGAACCAAGATGGTGTAGCCGTCGGGAGCTGCTCTTTTGACTTGAGCACTGGCAATGTTGCCGCCAGCACCGCCTCTGTTCTCCACAACAAAATTGCCACCCGTGAGTTCATTGAGTTTTTGCGTCAAAGACCGCGCCACAATGTCTGACGAAGCGCCAGGCGCAAAGGCCACCAAGAGCGTCACGGGCTTGGCCTTGGGCCACTCCGCTTGAGCCCAGCTTGAAAGGTGCATACCGCCAATCAGCGCCAAACTCAGAAGTACCTTGAAAGAGTGAACCATGGATGTGTCTCCTTAAAATTCAAACCACTTTAGGTGGTGGACGATTGTTGGACCAACGAAAAATCGAACGCAACTTCTTTGAAGGGCAGCGTTAAACCAAATTGCTTGGCAACATCTTCATTGTGGCAATCTTTGACATCCACAATCAAGCCGGGTCTGACCCCAAACACGGTGTCGTTGTCGATGTAGGCTGAACCCGAGGGGAAGAGCTCGGTCACCAAACCCACATAGCCCGGCGCACTCACAATGATGTGGAAATGGGCAGGTCGCCAAATGCTTCTGTTGCTTGCCGCGAGAAGCGTGCCAACGGGTCCGTCAGTGGGCACCGTATAAGGGTGAGGGCGGATGGTGAGTAACTCGAAGCCACCTTGCGCATCGCACTGAATTTTGCAACGCAAATTTTGGGGGTCTTGCGCAGAATCTTGAGCGGGGTACAAACCATTGTCTGCGTTTTGCCAAAAATCGATTTGCGCATGGGGGATGGGATTTTGATGGACATCCAAAACACGGCCATGCAACCAAACGCGTTCACCCGCCTGCCCATCGGTGAGATCGGAGCCATTGGGCTTGATGAGGGAGTCGTGGTTGTGAAAGGGGCCCAACACACTGCTGGGTGTGCCACCAGGCGGTTGCGACACCACATCGACCATGGAGGAGATGCCCATGATGTCGGAGAACAAGCTAAATTCATTGCGCTCGTGGTCGGTAATTTGCGCGGCAGCGGTGAGAAACTCCAAGCCTTTCAGCCATTCGGCTTTGCTTAATTTGGACTCGTCGACAAAGGCGTGTAGGTGCTTGACCAACAAGCCCATGACCTCGGCCAGGCGAGGGTCGGTGGCTTTAGAAAAACTGGCCATGGCATCCCGTGTGACCGGGTTGTCAAGGGCTTTGCTAGCAGTAGGCTGATTCATGAAATTCCCAGAATGAATTTCATGACTGTACCGCTTTTATCGCCCCCTGATCAATCAGTTTGTGCGCCACCATCACACCCAGCTGGCTGGCCTGCGCGAGCACATTGCTTGAATGGAGATCCACAGTGCGTTGATCTTTGGCATGAATCAGCGCAGCCTTTGGCTGGAGTGGGTCGCCCCAAGCTGCATGAATCGACAGTGTGTTGCCTGTGAGAGTGGCGTGCGCTGCCAAGGGCATGGAACAGCTGCCACCCATGGTTCGGCTAACGCCTCTTTCTGCGTACACGCGAACCGCTGTAGACAGGTCGTTGAGTTTGGACAAGATCTGTGCAAGCTCAGGCCGATTAGCGCAAATTTCAATGCCAATGGCCCCTTGCCCTGCGGCTGGAATCATGGCGTCTAAAGAAAACGATTGCCGAATTCGATCGTTCAAGCCCAGTCGTTTGAGGCCAGCTGTGGCCAACACAATGCCGGCATATTGGCCTTCATCGAGTTTTCTCAGGCGGGTGTCTAAGTTGCCGCGCAGGGCTGCAATTTGGAGGTCAGGGCGCAGCGCTTGAAGCAACACGGTGCGGCGCAAACTGGATGTGCCGACAACAGAGCCGGGCGGCAAACTTTCCAAACTTTCAAAATGCGGCGATACCCAAGCATCGCGGGGATCTTCTCGCTCAAGAATACAAGAGAGCTCAAACCCCTCTGGCAAATCCATGGGCACATCCTTCAAAGAATGAACCGCAATGTGCGCCTTGCCTTCTACCAATGCCACCTCTAGCTCTTTGATGAACAAGCCCTTGCCGCCCACCTTGCTCAGCGGCTGATCCAAGATTTGATCCCCCATGGTGGTCATGCCCAAAAGGGCGACTTCATGCCCTTGAGTCTCAAGCAGGTGCTTGACATGGTTGGCTTGCCACAATGCCAACCGACTCTCACGGGTCGCAATGATGATTTTGGAGGTCATAGAAGATCAAAAATTAAGAGTGCGCTGTGATTTTTTTGGCGGCATCAATGGCGAAGTACGTGAGGATGCCATCGGCACCCGCGCGTTTGAAGGCCAGCAAGCTTTCCATCATGACGGCATCGTGATCGAGCCAACCGTTTTGGGCGGCCGCTTTCAGCATGGCATATTCACCAGATACTTGGTATGCAAAGGTGGGCACTTTGAATTCGTCTTTCACGCGGCGCACAATGTCCAAGTAAGGCATGCCGGGCTTGACCATCACCATGTCTGCGCCTTCTGCAATGTCCAAGGCCACTTCGCGCAGCGCTTCATCTGAATTACCTGGGTCCATTTGATAAGTTTTTTTGTCACTCTTGCCAAGGTTGGCAGCAGAGCCCACCGCATCGCGAAACGGCCCATAAAAGGCACTGGCGTACTTGGCGCTGTAAGCCATGATGCGGGTGTGAATGTGGCCCTGATCTTCCAGTGCTTGGCGAATGGCACCAATGCGACCATCCATCATGTCGCTGGGCGCCACGATGTCAACGCCGGCTGCTGCGTGGGTGAGTGCCTGTTGCTTCAAAACCTCGACGGTGATGTCGTTCAAGATGTAGCCAGATTCATCGAGCAGACCATCTTGGCCGTGGCTTGTGTAGGGGTCAAGCGCAATGTCGGTCATGATGCCCAGCGTGGGAAAATTCTTTTTGAGGGTGGCCACCACGTGGGGAATGAGCCCCTTCGGATTGGTTGCCTCTTTGCCATCGGGCGTTTTTAAATGGCTGCTGATGACCGGGAAAAGTGCCATCACAGGAATGCCCAACTTGACGCACTCTTGTGCCACATTCAACAACAAGTCGAGGCTCATGCGCTCAACGCCGGGCATGGAAGCCACTGGCTCGCGCCTGTTCTCACCCTCTAAAACAAAAACAGGATAAATCAAATCGTTCACGCTCAAGGCGTGTTCGCGAACCAAGCGGCGACTGAAATCGTCACGGCGCAAACGACGAGGGCGACTGAGAGGAAATGGTGTTGTCATAAAAATTTCCAAAATAAAAAAGACCTTAGAGTTCTTTCAAGCTGCGGTGAATGCGCTGAATCAATTTCCACGAGACAAACAAAACCACCGGTGTACTGAAACCGGCCAACATTTCAGGGTTGATGTTAATCCCGGCACCTTCCATGGCTTTGCCAAGGTACAAGATCAGACTCACCACGTAGTAGCTGATGGCGGCAATGGACAGACCTTCCACGGTAGATTGAAGTCTCAATTGCAAGGCCTGACCTTTTGTCAGTTTTTCAAGCAGTTCTTGGTTGTGTGCCTCGGTGGCAATGTCAACGCGAGTTCGCAAGAGGGCGCTGGCTCTGGACAAGCGCTGAGCCAAAGAGGCCAGCCTTTCAGACGTGGCATTGACCGTGGCCATGGCGGGAGCAAGTCGGCGTTGCATGAACTCACCCACGGTTTGAATGCCAGACAGAGGTTGCTCACGCATTTCAGAAATACGCTCGCGCACAATGCCATCGTAGGCAACTGCTGCTGAGAATCTATAACTGTTTTCTGCCGTGATGCTTTCCACCTCTGCAGACAAGCCTGCCAAATCGTTCAGCAACACTTCATCGGAATCAATTTTTTTCTCGAGGCGTTTGGTAATTTCAACCAACTGAATTTCTGTCTGTGCCAGTTTGGCGCTCAATTTTTTGGCGACAGGCAAACTCAACAATGACATGATTCGGTAGGTTTCCAGCTCCAACAGCCTTTGGGCAATTCGACCCGATCTGTTTTCGGAGGTTTGAGGAGAAGCCAATACCAACATGCGCTCAAAACCATCGGAGCCAATTCTGAGGTTGGTCATGAGATGGGAGTGAGAGTGGTTGTCTGCAGTTCTGCCCATTTTGGAGCCAATCACAGTGCCTTCTCCAAGCCATTGCTTGGCCTTGAAGAACGCATCGTCGTCGTCCATGCCTTCATTCAACATGGCCAAGTGGATGGCAGTGATGGTTTTGCCGGGAATGCGGCTCAGCCAATCAATGCCAGTGGCAACATGGCTGCTAAGTTCTGGCAGTTGGCTACCCCATCCGGCATGACTGGGCAGCGCTTGGACAACGGTGTAGCGCGTAAATTCGGTGTGTCGTTCCCAAATGACTTTGTAGCCTTGGCATTGAAGCTGTAAAAAGTTGCCCTTCATCTTCTCGACGTCCAGGTCTTGATGCCCAGGCAACTGCTGCAGATGCACACATTCCTCCGACATGCTCACGCCCGCATTCAAAACGGCCACATAAACAATCAGGCTTGGCAGTTTGAAAGTGGCAGAAGGGCGAGTGTGAATCTCATTGTGGAGAGCCATTCTCTGGGAGTCATCAGCAGGCAAGAAAGGCAGTGATTTGTCGGACATAAGGCTCTCACAAAGATCAGATCATGGACCTGGAAGAGTGTTTGTGGACGGCCTCGATGAGCGCTGTCACATGCTCGGGAGGGGTGTTTTGGTGAATGCCGTGACCCAGATTGAAAATATGAGTGGGCCCGGTTTGATGCATGTCGGTGTGTTGCGGACCAAAGCTGTCCAAAACGCGTTTGACTTCTTTTTCGATGCTGCTTGGGGGAGCAAACAACACATTGGGATCAATGTTGCCTTGCAGCGCTTTACCAGGCCCCCCCACTTGGCCGCCCACCAAGGCGCGCGCTTTGCCTAAATTCATGGTCCAGTCGAGGCCCAGAGCCTCGCAATCCAAGTGCTTCATTTCATCGAGCCAGAGTCCACCCCCTTTGGTGAAAACGATTCTGGGAATTTGCCGACCTTCAGCATGCGTTTTGAGACGAGACAACACCATGGCCGTGTAATCTAGACTGAAGGGCTGGAAAGCCCCATCGGCCAAAACACCGCCCCAGCTGTCAAAGATCATGACAGCTTGTGCACCAGCGTCGATTTGTGCGTTCAAATAATCGGCAACAGACAGGGCATTGATTTTCAAAATTTGGTGCATCAAGTCAGGGCGGCTGTACATCAAGCTTTTGACGTGGCGGTAGTCGTCTGAGCCGGCGCCTTCCACCATGTAACAGGCGAGGGTCCATGGGCTGCCCGAAAATCCGATGAGGGGCACGCGCCCATTCAAGGCCTTGCGAATGGATGTGACCGCATCAAACACATACTTCAATTTGTTCATGTCGGGCACATGAAGGGCTGCCACGGATGCTTCATCGCGCACGACTTTTTCAAAGCGCGGTCCCTCGCCTTGGGCAAAACTCAGGCCCAAACCCATGGCGTCCGGCACGGTGAGAATGTCAGAAAACAAAATGGCAGCGTCAAGCGCGTACCGGTCCAAGGGCTGAAGCGTGACTTCGGTGGCAAAATTTTTGTCAGTTGCCAAGCCCATGAAGCTGCCAGCTTTTTCACGAGTGGCTCGGTACTCTGGCAAGTAACGGCCGGCTTGCCGCATGAGCCAAACTGGGGTGTGATCAGTTGCTTGCCTGAGACAAGCCCTCAAAAAACTGTCATTTTGTAAAAAAGTTGCCATACAAACAGATGTATTTTTTTTAAATCCCGTAAAGTGTCAATTTAACTTGACGTTTTGTCAAATGCCATTCATTTAAACCCTGCCTTTGACGATGACACGCCCGCAAAAGTTGATCCAAATAGGACTTGGTGCCGCCATCCTGGCAATGGCTGTGGCATTGCTTGGCCTTTGGACGCCCGATCTTGAACGCGCCGAATTGGCTAAGCGTTATGGTGCTCCCCCGGCCCAAACCATGGCGGTGGATGGTTTGACCGTTTATTACAAAGACTCTGGACCCCAAGACGCCCCCGTTTTGTTGTTTTTGCACGGCTTTGGGTCAAGCTTGCAAACTTGGGACGACTGGTCGGCCAAGTTAGACCCCCAATATCGTGTCATTCGGCTCGATTTGCCAGGCTTTGGCTTGACCGGTGCCCATCCTGCGCAGGATTATTCAGAAGCCACCGATCTTGCCATCCTCACTCACTTTGTCGACAAGCTCGGTTTGAATCAGTTCTCTGTCATTGGCCATTCCATGGGCGGGAAAATGGCGTGGTCTTTGGCCGCCTCGCAGCCCGACCGCGTGCAAGCTTTGGTACTGATGGCCCCGGATGGTTTTCCGGAAGTCAAAGACATTGGCAGCAAGCCTTATGAAGTTCCAGCCATCATGGGACTGATCCAATATTTTTTACCGAAGTACTTGGTTCAAAAATCAATGGAGCCGGCTTTTGCAGACCCTCACATGTTGAATGAGGCCTTGGTTAATCGGTACTACGACATGCTCAGAGCTCCCGGCGTGCGGGGTGCAATTTTGGACAGGTCGAATCAAACCATCTACACAGATCCAGTCCCCCGACTCCAGAAAATCAAAGCGCCCACCTTGCTTTTATGGGGTGAGCAAGACCAGATGATTCCAAGCAGCAATGCGCAAAGTTATGCAGGTGTGTTGCTCAATTCAAGCACCATCGTCGTGCCCAAACTAGGGCACCTGTTGCAGGAAGAGCAGCCAGACACAGGCCTGGCTGCGCTCAAGCAATTTCTGGAGATCCATCAGGCACCGATCAAGCCTTGAATGGTGGAAGGGGGTGCTCAAAACACCGCGTGATCACCACGCTCTAATGATGTTTGGCCACTCAGCAAGGATTGGTAGCAGTCCCAAAGCGTTTCTTGTCCGGTTGAAGGGGTGGCATTGGCATCGTAGCGGCCCAGGGCGGCATCCCAGACCAACATCGATTCGGTGGCGTAGTAGCGGCCTATGCGAGCCAATTCGGCTTTTTGGGCCAAAGCTGGAATGAGGTAGCCCAACAAGGAGAGGGCGCCAATGATGAGGTCCATCATTTTGACCGGTACATGGCTGTACTTGGGTGTTTGGCCCAGCAATGAAAACAAGTATTCGCCTTGTTGCAAAGGTGTGATGGCAGGGCCGGGGCCTCCAATGGGCAAAATTCGATTGTGCAACGCCGGGTCACTCACGCACTGTGCCAAGTAGTTGCCCAGGTCTTGGTCGCTGATGGGTTTGCAGGCGGTGAGTTGGCCATTGCCAAACACCAAGAAGGGCTTGCCTTTGCGCACCCTGTCTATTTGGCCGCAAAGCGATTTGAAAAATGCGGTGGGCCTCACGATGGCATAGCTCATGCCTGATGAGATCAGGGCGTCTTCAAAGGCCAGTTTGGCATGCTGAAACGCAAGCAAAGGTTTTTGCACGCAAATGGCCGAGAGTAATACAAAATGTTTCACGCCAGAGTTCTGCGCTGTGTGCAGAGCCAGCATGTGCGCAGCATGGTCAATGGCCCATGCATCCTTGGGGTTGCCTGTGCGAGAGGCCAAACAGGACAACACCGCATCAAAATGTTCGCCTGCAAAGCCATCCTCGGAAAGAGACTTTGAATCGGTGACATCACCTGTGCGAAAAACAGCACCTGGCAAGCGTTGCTGCCAGTCTTGCAGTGTGAGTTTGCCGTTGACACCTGCTTTGGCGCGAATGAAGCACACCACCTCGTGACCTTGCCGCAACAAAGATTTCACCGCAGCCTGTCCAATGGTGCCGGTTGCACCGAGCACCAACACACGTTGCCGTGGCGGCGCGCTTGAAGTGCTGTCAGTGGTCATGTTGTTTGAGTTTGGCACGCGCGCGCAAATCTGCGCCATGAGCTAAACCGGCCGTGATTAAAAACAAAGCCATACCGGGCCACATGTCGGGTGTGAGTGCACAGCGCAGGGCCAGCATGAGCGACAAGCCAGACAGGATGGTGAGTAAACATTCACCCACCGCCAAACCACGCCCCGTGATTTGGTGGAAGGCCCACAAGGCTGCAGTTTCGATCAGGATGAAGCCGATGGCGATGTCAACCACCAAGGGCGATTGATAAATATCGGCGAGGTTCACACTTTGGCCATGCCCAACAAGTGCGCCATGTCTTTGAAGAAAATGCGCACGTGCGCCATGGGTTTTTTGCGCACCAATTTTTTATTCATGTAAGACTCAAACGTGAGTTGCTGCACATCCGGGTCTTCACACATTTTGACAAAGCGCTCTCGCCGCTTTTCGCTGCTGTACCAAAACCATTGCATGATGCCCAGCACCGTAAACACAGTGCGATGCTCTTTCATGAATTGTTTGCGCGCCATTTGCAAATTTTTTGCATCGCCGGTGTGCAATACCTTTTCAACGGCATAGGCTGCCAATTCACCGCTGTACATGGCGTAGTAAATGCCTTCGCCCGATGCAGGAGCAACCACCCCCGCTGCATCACCGGCCAGCACCACGTCCCGGCCGTTGTCCCATTTCTTCAAAGGTTTCATGGGCAAGGGTGCGCCCTCGCGCCTGAGCACTTCGCTGTCGCCCAGACCCGATGCATTGCGCAATTCACCGACGGCATTGCGAAGAGAAAAGCCTTTGTCGGCACTGCCAGTGCCGATGCTCAAGGTATCACCATGAGGAAACACCCAGCCATAAAAGTCGGGCGACAACTTGCCCTGGTAATACACATCGCAGCGTGTGCCGTCGTAGCCAGCAGGTTTTACGGCAGGGGCTTTCACAATCTCATGGTAGGCAAACACATATTGCGTTTCGGCTGCGCCCGTAACCCCGGCATGCCTTGCCACTTGTGACTTGGCGCCATCGGCACCAATGATGGTACGGGCTCTCACCATGGCCGGCTTGCCACCACCACGCTGTTGATGTTCACGAGCTTCAAAATGCAAGACGCTTACGCCGTCTGCGTCGCGTGTTAATTTTTCAAAGGTGCCAATGCGTCTCACCGCGCCTGCACTGGCGGCGCGAGCACGCAACCACTCGTCAAATTCTGCGCGGTCTACCATGCCCACAAAACCATTGTCGATAGGGATGTCAACGCCATGGTTGCTGGGGGCAATCATGCGCGCAGACTGCGCTTTGGCCACCAGCAAATGATCGGGAATGTCATAGTCTTTGATGAGGCGTGGCGGAATGGCGCCGCCACAGGGCTTGATGCGGCCGGCCCTGTCGAGCAGCATGACGGAATGCCCGCGCTTGGCTAAGGTATGTGCCGCGGTTGCCCCTGCTGGGCCGCCACCTACTACCACCACATCGTATGTTTCTATGGAGTCCATGACATCACCTTATGAAAGTAAACCACGCAAGGCGAAGGCGCTGACCATCATCCCTGCAACAAAGAATGGCACACCAAAACCGCTGTACCAAAGGGCGCGTTGCATCACACGCGTTAAAAAATAGTCCATCATCAAAAGCTGCACACCCAGCAAGACAGTGACTGTCAAGGCATGCGCTGGGCAGCCCCATGCAAACAGCAAAATGATCACGATCAATTGGGGCAAGGCCATGAACCAACAGGCCACGCCGGCTGCGGATTGAACGCCCAATTGCACGGGCAGTGAGCGCACGCCCATTTCGCGATCGCCTTGGACCGCTTTAAAGTCATTCAAGGTCATGATGCCGTGGGTCCCAATGCTGTACAAAGAAGCCAGCAGCAGGGAACGTTTGTCGGGCATTTGGCCGCCCGCCATGACTGCTGCACCGGTGGCCCAGGCAATGCCTTCGTAGCTGATGCCGCAAGCTGCATTGCCCCACCAGCCGTTTTCTTTCAAGCGAAAAGGCGGAGCGCTGTAAGCCCAGGCCAAGAGCAGGCCCACCACTGCTGCACCAAAGCCCCAAGGGCCCAACAGGCTGGCAACCGCCAACGAGACCAAGGTCCAAACAATGGCGATGTAAAGCCCCCAACGGCCCGGCATGCGGCCTGAGGGAATAGGGCGTTGGGGTTCATTGATGGCATCGACGTGTCGGTCAAACCAATCGTTGACTGCTTGGCTGGTGGCACACACAAAAGGGCCGGCTAGGGCAATGCCAATGATTGCCAGCAACCATTTTCCATCCATGGTCACGCCAGAAGCAACGATGCCGCAAGCAAACGCCCACATGGGTGGAAACCAAGTGATCGGCTTGAATAGCTCAGTGATTGCGGAAAGCTGGGGGAGTGTCATAGAAAGTGTTTTAACTTTGACACATCGAGGTGTCAAGCTAAATTTACACTTGCTATGGTTTACACCGACGGCGCTGTCGGAAAAGCGCCTCAATGTTCAGGAAGGGCTTAGGCTTCGGGCTCGTTGTCGGGTACGTTGATGCCAAAGCGGCGCAGCTTGACATACAAGCTTTGACGTGAAAGACCGAGCATTTCTGCAGCTGAGGAACGGTTGTCGCCAGTGAGTTCAAGGGCGGCTTCGATGCACATTTGCTCAATCAGATCGGTGGTTTCGCTCACAATGTCTTTGAGCGGCACGCGTCCCACCAACTCGGTCATTTGACCTTTGGATCTGAACACATCGTTGCTGGATTTGGATTCTGCACCCAAGCGCAAGCTGATGTCCCGAATGGTGAAGCCCAAACAAGGTTGCTCACCCCCGGAAACGGACACCGCAGAGATTTCAACTTCAGTGGCAGAGCCCAAATCACCTCGCATGCGGGTTGCAAACAACCTGACCACATCACGCTGCTTCAAATTGGACAGCAAGACCTTCATGTCCACGCCAGCCCGACCAAGCCAACGGTCTAGGGGTTCACCTTGAACCAGTGCTTCGTTGCTAACTTGGGCCAATTGCAAGAAGGAGCGATTGGCTGAAAGGACGGTGCCATTGAGGTCGGTAACAACCAGGGCATCGGGCGCGCTCTCCATGACCTCTGATAACAACTGACGAGTTTGGTTGTTGGCGGACACAGCGGGTCGGGTATGGTTGGGAACCAGCCGAATGAGAAAGTGAGCAGATTTTTCTTGTCTAAAAAGTGAAATATGCGCCAGCACCTTGATATCACCTTGCGGCAAAGTCAAGGCCACAGGTGCAGCTTGTCCGCTGGCGCGAAGTTCGGCAAAGGCTTTGCCCAAAGCAACAGAACTGGCTTTGTTTAAGCCAGAAGCAATAGACCAATTTGATTTGTGCAGATCGCCACCGAGCAATTCAAAAGCAGCAGGGTTGCTGTCTTCTAACTTTTCAGTGTCTGCATTGAGAATGAGCAGAGCTTCAGAGGAGACCTGAAACAACAAACGATAGCGTGTCTCGACGTTTTTGAGGTGCCAGTAATCACGCTCCATGGCCCTTTGGGCATTGACGACTTTTTGTTGAAGTGCGGCTTGGGGACGCAGATCGCGACCAAAAGCCAATGCGCGAACGCGGCCATCTGTTTTGCCCGAAGGCACAGTGATGACCGAATAAGACACAGGCAGGTCGGTGCCGTTTTCAGCCCATTGGTTCAGATGCCGCCACTTGGTGCCCTTGTCGCTGCCCATGTCTTTGAGCAAGGCGTTGACTTTGACTCGACTTTCCTCGGTAACTGTTTGGCTCCAAGGCTTGCCAATCCAATGCGCGCGACCAATGTTGAACAACTCTTCGTTGGCAAATGCCGCGTCTTCAATGAGACCGTTCTCGTCCATCACGAGCACCACGTCGGCGGTGGCCGTGATCAAGTTGGAGATGACATTGGCATCCAAGTGACCCAAAAGACTTTGAGCATTTCCAAATCGCCCGGGCGACTGCTCCGATGCTGTTTGAAAACTGGTGTTCATAGAGTGAGCTTTTGAAGGTTAAGTAAAGTGGATTTGGCGGAATGGCTTAAGCGTTGTTTTGAATGTGCTTTTGGACCAAAGCTGGCGCTAAGTTGGCTTCTTGGACAAAGAGGTCGGCTCCCACTTCTTTGACTTTTTCTGGGTTGGAAGTGAAAAATGGACCACCCACAATTATGCACAATTTGCTGGGGCTGACCGTTTTTCGAATGGCTGAAATGCAGTCTTGCAAGCGGGTAAATCCAAGTCCTGTGGCCAATGAAAATCCCACGGCATCGTAGCGCTTGGCTTTGACCAAAAGCGCCGGATTGTCAGAGGCTTCAAATGTACCGCCGTCAACCGCCCAGCCTTCACGTTGAAAAAACTCGGCCACCATGGCCAAGCCCAATGTGTGCTGGTCACCTGGCGATGGCATGAGCAAAATGGTCAAGCCATTGGGCACGTATTGCTTGTGCAACTCACTCATTGAAGGCAAGAGGTGCAAAATTTTATGCAGCTGAGCCAAACCCAGGGTGACGTCGGTGAAGTCGCGCTCGTCATCTTCCCAAAGCTCGCCCAACTGCCTAGCAGCAGGGGCCAACAGGTTTAAAAATATGGATTCGATACTGACGCCCTTGCCGCGGGCTTCATCAATCCAATCCAGACCATCTGATTGTCGTCCTTCTAGCAATAGATTGACAAAGTTTGTGACATCCGAGGCACTGATGGTGTAGGGAATGACCAAATTGGGCATGGCACATTCACTGGGCGTGCGATGCGCCATCATTAAGCGTGGAATGATTTCGTTTTGAATGGTGCGCGCCAAAACCGCCACGGTAGCCGTGGTGGACACCGGCGTAATGGGTAACAGACCCGGCATGCCATCAAATCGGCTATTGGCGGGCGCACCGAAACCGCGCCAATGCCCAGCCTCACTGTTCTCAGGGAATTGGGCGTCTTCAGCCCTTTTCCCTTTGCTCTGATTTGAATTGTCCATTCTTGCCTCCTGCTTGGTGAAAGAACCAAGCTCACCAGCGTGTTCATTTCGTCTTTCAGTCGTTTTACGCGCTGTATTGATTTAGGTCAAAGCTTATTTTTATCATACTAAATAAGTCGGGTATTAAAACGACTGTAACTAAGTAATTACGTCAATCCAAGTTGACATTTATCAAAAGAGGGAATAAATTGCCCTCATGCCTGAAAAACGATCACCTTTGACAAACGCTAGCGCGAAAGGCGTGGTGGCGCGACGACCGCTTTACACCCCTGAAGAACGGGTTCGCCGAGACAACACTTACTGGACTTTTGTGCAAGGTTTGCTGGCGCCTATCCAGTTCTTCATATTTTTGGGCAGTCTTTATTTTGTTTTGAGATATCTGTTCACTGGTGATGGCCTGGAAACTGCCAACCAAAGTGTGGTGGTTAAAACCTTGGCGCTGTACACCATCATGGTGACCGGTTGCATTTGGGAAAAGGTGGTGTTTGGGCGGTATTTGTTTGCACCTTCTTTCTATTGGGAAGATGTTTTCAGCATGTTGGTCTTGGCGCTTCACACCGCCTATTTGTACGCCATGTACACCCAAACATTGCAAGGCGCTGAGTTGATGTATTTGGCATTGGCCGCCTATGCCACCTACGTTGTCAATGCAGGGCAATTCATTCTGAAATTGCGGGCTGCCCGCTTGGATCAAGAAGCCCAATTGCGCGAACAGGCGGCGGTCAAACAAGAAGACTATCAGGGGGTGCCCGCATGAGTGTTGTGAACTTTCCTGTGCCCGTCAAAACAGCAGGGGGTTGCAGCGATGCACCCGTGTTGCGCGAGCGCGGTCAACACGAGGTTTTCTGCGGCTTAACGGGCATCATTTGGTTACACCGAAAAATTCAAGATGCGTTCTTCTTGGTGGTGGGATCACGCACTTGTGCGCACCTGATTCAATCGGCTGCGGGTGTGATGATTTTTGCAGAGCCTCGATTTGCAACGGCCATCATTGACGAGCGCGATTTGGCTGGATTGTCCGATGCCAACACAGAGCTCGATCGGGTGGTCAATCAATTGCTGGCGCGGCGTCCTGAAATCAAGCTTCTGTTCTTGGTGGGCTCTTGCCCCTCTGAAGTGATCAAGCTCGATTTGTCGCGTGCTGCGGCTCGTCTATCTGCAGAACATGCATCTTCTGTGCGAGTGCTCAATTATTCTGGCAGCGGTATCGAAACCACCTTCACACAAGGTGAAGATGCTTGCTTGGCATCGATGGTGCCAGTGCTTCCAACGGCTGATGCAAATACAGCCCAGGAGCTGGTCGTGGTGGGTACCTTGGCTGATGTGGTGGAAGACCAGTTTGTGCGCATCTTCAACCAAATGGGCATCGAGCGTGTTCGCTTTTTCCCGCCAAGGCGTGCTGATGATCAAGTGGCCATCGGGCCCCATACGCGTTTGTTGTTAGCTCAACCCTTTTTGGCAGACACCGCCAAAGCTTTGCAGGCGCGAGGCGCCAGTTTGTTACCAGCGCCTTTCCCGCTGGGCATTGAAGGCACCACGGCATGGTTCCAATCTGCGGCCAATGCTTTTGGTGTGGCACAAGATCGCTTTGATGCCGCAGTGGCAGCACCTACAGCCAGAGCTGCTGCCTCCTTGTCGCGTGCCAAGTTGCACTTGGAAGGCAAAAGCATTTTCTTCTTCCCCGACTCGCAACTTGAAATTCCTTTGGCGCGGTTTTTATCGCGCGAATTGGGCATGAAATTGTTAGAAGTGGGTACCCCCTATTTGCACCGTCAACACATGGCCATGGAATTGGCCATGTTGCCTGAAGGCACGTTCTTGTCTGAAGGCCAGCATGTGGAAAAACAACTTGACCGCTGCCGCGCTTTGCACCCCGACATGGTGGTGTGCGGTTTGGGCTTGGCCAATCCATTGGAGTCTGAAGGCATGACCACCAAGTGGGCCATTGAGTTGGTGTTCACGCCCATACAAGGTTTTGATCAAGCAGGCGATTTGGCCGAACTCTTCACTCGACCTTTGGTGCGCCGCATGCGCCTAGCCGCTTAAAGGAACCAGAACCATGCAACTCACGCTCTGGACTTACGAAGGACCTCCCCATGTGGGTGCGATGCGCATCGCCACCGCCATGGAAGATGTGCACTATGTGTTGCATGCCCCGCAGGGCGATACCTACGCCGATTTGTTGTTCACCATGATTGAGCGTTTGCAAAAACGCCCACCTGTGACCTACACCACATTTCAAGCGCGTGATTTGGGCGGCGATACCGCTGAACTTTTCAAGACCGCTGCACGCGAGGCTTTCGAGCGCTTCTCGCCCAAAGCCATGTTGGTGGGTGCCTCTTGCACTGCTGAGTTGATTCAAGACGATCCTGGTGGTTTGTGCAAAGCACTCAACTTGCCAGTGCCTGTGGTGGCTTTGGAATTGCCTTCGTATCAGCGCAAAGAAAACTGGGGCGCCTCCGAAACTTTCTACCAATTGGTTCGCAATTTGGCTTTGCCAGCCGATCAAATTGAAAAGACCCAAAGCAGCCAACCACGCTGCAACATCTTGGGCCCTGCCGCATTGGGTTTTAGGCACCGTGATGACCTCACAGAAATTCGCAAACTGCTCACGGACATGGGCGTTGAGATCAATGTGGTGGCACCTTTGTCGGCCACGCCTGCCGATTTAGCTCGCTTGGCAGATGCCCAGTTCAATGTGGTGCTCTATCCCGAAATAGCCAACTTGAGCGCTCAGTGGTTGCAGCGTCAATTTGGTCAAGGCTTTACCAAAACCATTCCAATTGGGACCGGCGCAACGCGCGATTTTGTTCGTGAAGTGGCGCAATTGGCCGGACTCGACCCTGAAGCTGCCTTGGCCAAAGCCGAATCGCGCGCGGCTTGGTATGCGCGCTCAGTCGACTCCACTTACCTTACCAACAAACGCGTTTTTGTGTTTGGCGATGCAACGCATGCTGTGGCCGCTGCCAGAGTGGCGGCGCAAGAAATGGGCTTTACGGTGGTGGGCATTGGGACTTACAGCCGCGAGTTTGCGCGCGAGGTGCGTGAAGCCGCCAAACTGTATGGCGTTGAAGCCTTGATCAGCGATGACTACTTGGAAATTGAAGCCCGCATCGCAGAATTGAATCCAGAGTTGGTGCTGGGCACCCAAATGGAGCGGCACATTGCCAAGCGTTTGGGCGTGCCCTGCGCGGTCATTTCGGCTCCCGTGCATGTGCAAGATTTTCCAGCACGCTATTCACCCCAAATGGGCTTTGAGGGTGCCAATGTGTTGTTTGACACATGGGTGCACCCACTGATGATGGGCTTGGAAGAGCATCTGATTGGCATGTTCCGCGGCGACTCAGAATTTCACGAGGATGCAGCACCTTCGCATTTGGGTGGTGGTGTGCATGTCCAAACTGCGCAAGCAGCATCCGCTGTCACATCTTTTGCAACAGCGGCTTCAACAACGGCTATGCCTGCCCAAATTGAGGCACCTGCTTTGAATCAGGGTGCCTCTCAAAGTACCGCCAGCATCCTGATTGCAGCCTGGGATGCCGGTGCAGAAAAAGAACTCAAAAAAATTCCATTTTTCGTGCGTGGCAAGGCCCGGCGAAATACCGAGAAATATGCCATTGAACGCGGCGTGACTTTGATCACGACGGAGACACTGTATGAATCTAAAGCTTACTACTCACAGTCCTAAGCTGAACATACGTGACGCCACCCCCATCAAAATGGTGGTGGTGACCATGGACACGCACTTTGCGAGTTCGTTCAATCGAGCCAACGCCCAATTGAAGCGCGATTTTCCTGGCCTCACTTGGAGTCTTCACGCCGCCTCGGAGTACACAGGCAACGATGCCCTCATTGCCAAATGCAAAGCCGATATTGCTTCAGCCGATATTGTGCTGTGCGGCATGCTGTTCCTTGAAGATCACTTTTTGCCCATCTTGGACGATTTGCGCGCACGCCGCATGAACTGCGATGCCATGGTTTGCATGGCCAGTGCCACAGAAGTGACCCAACTCACGCGCTTTGGCCAGTTTGACATGAGCAAGCCTGCCAGCGGCCCCATGGCTTTGCTGAAAAAATTGCGCGGCGGTGGCGGCAAAGACAAGCCTGCCACGGGTGGTGCTGCACAAATGAAAATGCTGCGTCGCTTGCCGCAACTGCTCCGATTCATTCCGGGTACAGCGCAAGACGTGCGTGCCTACTTCATCACATTGCAATATTGGTTAGGTGGCTCCGACGCCAATGTGTTGAACATGGTGCGCCACCTCATTGATCGCGGTGCAGACGGTCCTCGCAAAGCGCTGCGGGGCAAGGTCAAGGTCGAGGCGCCAGTTGACTATCCTGAGGTTGGTGTCTATCACCCCCGCATGACTGGAAAGTTCAGTGAGGATGCCAATGCATTGCCATTGCCAGCCAGTGCGCCTGTCAAAGGCACGGTGGGTGTCTTGTTGTTAAGGTCTTATTTGTTGTCGGGCAATGCAGGTCACTACGATGGTGTGATTGCAGCGCTTGAGGCCAAAGGCTTGCGCGTTATTCCAGCGTTTGCTGCAGGTTTGGACTCTCGCCCGGCCATTGACGAATTTTTCATGAAGAACGGTCAAGTCTGTGTGGATGCCGTGGTCTCGCTCAGCGGCTTTTCGCTGGTGGGCGGCCCTGCTTACAACGATGCCAAGGCCGCAGAAGAGGTGCTGGGCAAGCTCGATGTGCCCTATGTGGCGGCTCACCCAGTTGAGTTTCAAACCATTGATCAATGGGGCGGTTCAGACCGTGGATTGTTGCCCGTGGAAAGCACCATCATGGTGGCCATTCCCGAACTCGATGGCTCTACCAGCCCCATGGTGTTTGGCGGTCGGCCCGGCGCGGCAGGTGTGACATGCAATGGCTGTCACCATGCTTGTACTTTTGGTGAAAGCAATACAGCACAAGACATGCACTCTTGCCCCGAGCGCGCCATGATGTTGGCAGCCAGAGTGAGCAAGATGGTGGCCCTCAAACGCAGCGAGCGCAAAGACCGCAATGTGGCCATTGTGCTGTTCAACTTCCCACCCAATGCTGGCAATATCGGCACCGCTGCCTTCCTGTCTGTCTTTGAATCTTTGTGGTACACCCTCACTGCCATGAAGGCCCAAGGCTACCAAGTGGATGTGCCAGCCAGTGTGGACGAGTTGCGCGATGCCTTGTTGTATGGCAATGCGGCGCAATACGGCGCAGATGCCAATGTCCATGCTCTGATATCCGCCGACGATCACGTGAAGCGTGAGCGCTGGCTGCAAGAAATTGAAGCACAGTGGGGTCCTGCGCCTGGACGTCAGCTTAGCAATGGCAGTTCCATTTTTGTGTTGGGCAAGAAATTTGGCAATGTGCTGGTCAGTGTGCAGCCTTCGTTTGGTTATGAAGGCGACCCCATGCGCTTGTTGTTTGAAAAAGGTTTGGCACCCACACACGCCTTTTCAGCTTTCTATCGCTACTTGCGTGAAGATTTCAAAGCCCACGCAGTGCTTCACTTCGGCACGCATGGCGCGCTCGAATTCATGCCAGGCAAACAATCGGGCATGAGCGGTACATGCTGGCCCGATCGTTTGATTGACGATTTGCCCAATGTGTATTTGTACGCATCTAACAATCCTTCAGAAGGTGCCATCGCCAAGCGTCGCTCTGGTGCCACCTTGATCAGCTACCTGACACCGCCCATTGCGCAAGCTGGTTTGTACAAAGGTTTGAACGAACTGAAGTCATCCCTTGAGCGTTGGCGTTCTCTAGAACGCGGCAACAGCGAGTGTGTTGAATTGGCCGCGGTCATTCAAGCACAAGCTGCAGAGCTCGATTTGGTCTCAGCTGAACCTGCCTGGGATGTGGACACCATGGGCCAAGACTTGGACCGCCAAGTCATGCGTTTGGGTGAAGAGTTGCTTGAGCTTGAGTACACCTTGATTCCACATGGTCTGCATGTGGCAGGTCGTGCACCTAGCCCGGCTCAGCAGGTTGACATGTTGTTGGCCATGGCTGAAGCCAACCACGACATGCAACTCGAGCGCACATCTGTGGAGGCCTTGGTCGCAGGGCGGACACCAGAACAGGCTTTGAAGGCTGCTGGCTTGTCACGCAATCACACCAGCCTGAGCGTTTTGCGTGACCTGCAGGTGTCTCAAGCCCACTTGGCTGTTGACACCGAAGTGTCAGCCATGCTTCGAGCATTGGACGCGCGCTACATTCGACCCGCACCTGGCGGTGATATCTTGCGCACCCCAGACGTGCTGCCAACGGGTCGCAACATTCACGGCTTTGATCCTTTTAGAATTCCCAGCACCTTGGCGGTTCGCGATGGCAAAGTTCAAGCCGAGTTGCTCATTGAGCGTCATTGTGCCGATGGCAACCCCTTGCCCGAATCCATTGCCATGGTCCTTTGGGGTAGCGACAACTTGAAGAACGAAGGCGCCCCTATTGCTCAGGCGCTGGCCTTGATGGGTGCCTTGCCCCGCTTTGACAGTTATGGGCGAATTGCAGGTGCTTCGCTCATTCCCTTAGAAGAGCTAGGTCGCCCTCGCATTGATGTCATCATGACTTTGTCTGGCATCTTCCGCGACCTCATGCCATTGCAAATCAAGCTGCTGGCCGAGGCTGCATTCTTGGCAGCCTCCGCAGACGAGCCGCTGGAGATGAACTGGATTCGAAAGCACGCACTGGCCTACCAACAAGAGCACGGTTGCACATTGGAAACCGCAGCGTTGCGGGTCTATGGCAACGCAGAAGGCGCTTATGGCTCCAACGTCAATAACCTGGTGGAAAGCAGCCGCTGGGACGATGAGGGCGAGATTGCCGAAACTTACAAGCGACGCAAAGGGTTTGCATACGGACGGACCGGCCGCGCAGTGCAACATACAGCACTCTTGCAAACCGTGTTGGCCGATGTGCAACTGACGTACCAAAACCTCGACTCTGTTGAGTTAGGCGTCACCACAGTGGACAACTACTTCGACACCTTGGGCGGCATCACCCAAGCGGTGAAGGTGGCCAAAGGTGGCAAAACGCCACCTGTTTACATTGGTGACCAAACCAAAGGCAACGCCAGTGTTCGCACTCTAAAAGAGCAAGTCTCCATGGAAATACGCACTCGCATGCTGAACCCGAAATGGTATGAGAGCATGCTGGAGCATGGCTACGAAGGTGTGCGCCAAATTGAGTCGCATGTGACCAACACCATGGGTTGGTCTGCCACCACAGGACAAGTACAACCTTGGGTTTACAAGCAACTGTCTGAGACTTTCATGCTTGACCCTGCTATGCGTGACCGCATGGCGAAACTGAATCCAACGGCCTCTGCCAGAGTGGCAAATCGTTTGATCGAAGCGTCTGAACGCAATTATTGGCAACCTGATGCCGAGACCTTGCAAGCCCTTCGCCAGGTAAGTGAAGAGCTAGAAGATCGCCTTGAAGGCGTGTATGAAGGAGCTACCCCATGAATGTTGAAACATTGCCGTTCCCTACGGTGAAGCGCAATCCAAAACTCGATGGTGAGGGCAGCTTGCAAGTTCAGCTCGACCCCAATGTGAAAATTGGCAATGCCAAAGTTTTTGCCATTTATGGCAAGGGCGGCATTGGCAAAAGCACTACATCGTCTAACTTGTCGGCCGCATTTTCCAAAATGGGCAAACGAGTTTTGCAAATTGGCTGCGACCCCAAGCACGACAGCACCTTCACACTCACCAAGAAGATGCTGCCCACCGTCATTGACGTGCTCGAAACAGTTGACTTTCACGCTGAAGAGTTGCGTGTCGAAGACTTTGTGTTCCCAGGCTACAACGGCGTGATGTGCGTTGAAGCGGGCGGACCGCCTGCAGGCACAGGCTGTGGTGGTTATGTGGTGGGCCAGACAGTGAAGTTGCTCAAAGAGCATCACCTGTTAGAAGACACCGACGTGGTCATTTTTGATGTGCTGGGCGATGTGGTGTGCGGTGGCTTTGCCGCTCCTTTGCAACATGCCGACCGCGCCATGATTGTCACGGCCAACGATTTTGACTCCATCTTTGCCATGAACCGCATTGTTCAAGCCATTGGTGCCAAGGCCAAAAACTACAACGTGCGTTTGGGCGGCGTGATTGCCAACCGCAGCGCAGCCACCGATCAAATTGACAAGTACAACGATCGCATTGGCTTGAAACTGGCCGCGCACTTCCCCGACTTGGACGTCATTCGCCGCAGCCGTTTGAAAAAATCGACACTCTTCGAGATGGAGCACTCTCCCGAATTGGAGGCTGTACAAAATGAGTACATGCGTTTGGCAGCCAACTTGTGGCTGGGAGGCGAGACCTATTCAGCTGTGCCCATGAAAGACCGCGATATTTTTGATCTGTTGGGTTTCGATTGAGGCCAGCCCCATGAATGACATGACCTACGAACAACGTCGCGGCCAGATCGAACATTATTTCGATCGAACTGCTGTGGCCGCATGGGAGAAGCTCACCTCCGATGCGCCTGTTGGCCGCATTCGGGCCAGCGTTCGTGCTGGACGTGATCAAATGCGCGCCACCTTGGTTTCTTGGCTAGGTCATGACTTGCACGGCAAGCGCATTTTGGATGCGGGCTGTGGCACGGGTGCACTGGCCGTAGAAGCCGCGCGCTTGGGTGCAGAGGTGGTCGCTATCGATTTGTCACCCACCTTGGTCGATTTAGCGCGTGAGCGAATTCCTGCCGACGTAGCGCACATGGTAGAGTTTCACAGTGGTGACATGCTCGACAAAGGCCTGGGCCACTTTGACCATGTGGTGGCCATGGACTCCATCATTCACTACGACACCGAAGATGCTGTCAATGCCCTCGCGCAATTGGCTGAGCGCACCAGCCAGTCCATTGTGTTTACGTTTGCACCGCGCACACCCATGCTGGCGCTCATGATTTCTGTGGGGCGTTTGTTGCCTCGCGGCGATCGCGCGCCATGGCTTGAACCCATGGCAGAAACGCGCATTGCTCAGCTCATGAAAACGCACGATGCATTGAACAATTGGCAATGCGCCAGAAGCCACAAAGTTTCCAGCGGATTCTACAAATCCAAGGCCATGGAGTGGGTTCGCTCATGAGAGCCAAGACATTTTCAAAGTACGTCAGGCAGTTGCCTGCGTCCTGGCTGCCCTTTGCCGACGTGACCAGCGCGGGCTTGCCCATGTCGCGGTTGCTTCGTTTGTCTTTGTTCAAATTCACCATGGGCATCACAACCGCCCTCATGATTGGCACTTTGAACCGTGTGATGATTGTCGAGTTGGGTGTGCCTGCCTGGTTGGTGGCCATGATGTTGGCACTACCTCTGTTGGTGGCGCCGTTCAGAGCGGTGACCGGTTATCAGTCTGATGTGCATGTATCTGCTTTTGGCTGGCGCAGAGTGCCTTACATGTGGGGCGGCACTCTGATTCAGTTCTTGGGATTGGCGGTTATGCCCTTTGCGCTTTTGGTCTTGTCGGGTCGAGGCCATGTGCCTGTGCCCGACTGGGTGGGGCAAGGCGCTGCAGCGATGGCTTTCTTGATGGTGGGTGCGGGCCTGCAAACTTCTCAAACGGCTGGCTTGGCTCTGGCCACTGACCAAGCCAGTGAAGAAACTCGGCCCCGTGTCGTGGCACTTTTGTACACCATGCTGCTGGTGGGCGCTGTGGTGGGTAGTTTGGTTTACAGCGTGTTGCTGTCTAACTTCACGCCAGAGAATTTGGTTCAGACAGTCCAAGGCACCGCCTTGGTCGTGCTAATCCTCAATGGCTTCGCGCTTTGGAAGCAAGAGCCGCGCAATCCCGAGCGCGTGGCCGCATTGAAATCTGAAATTCGCCGACCTTTCCGAGAGGTCTGGGCAGAATTCATTGCCATTCCCCATGCACGTCGATTTTTGTGGGCCACAGCACTTGGGACCATGGCTTTCAACATGCAAGACATTATTTTGGAGCCTTATGGCGGCGAAATTCTCAAGCTCAGTGTTGGCGCAACCAGTGCGCTCACAGCCATGTTGGCGGGTGGCGGATTGTTGGGCTTTTATGTCGCAGGTCGAAAGTTGGCGGGCGGTATTGATCCCATGCGCTTGGCTGCCTACGGTGCTTTGGCTGGCTTGCCTGCTTTTTCTGCTGTGATTTTCTCGGCGCCGTTCGATGCAGGATGGCTCTTTCGATGTGGTGCCTTTGGCGTGGGTTTCGGTGGTGGTTTGTTTGCGGTGGGTACCTTGTTCACTGCCATGCGTTTGGAATCGGCCTTCGTGGGCCTGGCCTTGGGTGCTTGGGGCGCAGTTCAAGCTGCGGCTGCAGGCCTGTCGATGTTCTTTGGCGGCGCACTGCGCGATTTCGTCACCACTCTCAGCAATGAGGGCGCTTTGGGCTCCGCATTGACCGATCCCTCAGTGGGTTACAGCATGGTTTATCACGTTGAAATGCTTTTGTTGTTCTTGACCTTGATTGCGGTTGGACCCCTGATCAAGCGCAGGAGTTTTGTGTCACCCGCAGTACCCCAAACCCTCGGCTTGACCGAGTCTCGTATTTAGATTTTCAGTTGTTCAAAAGGAGAAGTCGTTATGCAAACCGTAGGAAACATTACTGGCTACGTCGATCTAGCGCAATTACTGTTGTATGCGTTTTGGATCTTTTTCGCTGGCCTTATTTATTATCTTGTTCAAGAAGGACACCGCGAGGGCTATCCCCTTGAGTCCAGTAGCAGCGGACGTGCTGTCGTCAAGGGCTTTCCAATTCCTGAGCCAAAAACATTCTTGTTGGAAGGTGGTAAAAGTGTCACTGTACCTGACTTGATGCGCAAAGAGCCTGCCTACAACGCTGTGGCCACCAGCCCCACTTCTGGCGCACCCATTGAACCGACCGGTGATGCCATGTTGGCAGCTGTCGGCCCTGGCGTCTACTCCAACCGTGAAGATGTGCCAGAAATGACTTGGCATGGCAAACCACTGATTCAACCACTTCGGGTGGTCAGCGAATACACGGTAGCCTCACAAGATGTAGACCCGCGCGGTTTGCCAGTGATGGCGGGCGACGGCAAACAAGGTGGAACTGTTAAAGACATTTGGATAGATTCTGCTGAGATGATGTTTCGCTATTTGGAAGTGGAAATTGCCGGTGGTAAATCTGTTTTGCTACCTGTGATGTTTTCCAGGATTCGCAGAAATCAAGTTGAAGTGAACTCAATTTATGCGCATCACTTTGCCGCTGTACCTACCCTGAAAAACCCTGACCAGATCACCAAACTGGAAGAGGAAAAAATCAGTGCTTACTATGGCGGCGGTACTTTCTACGCCGATGCAAAACGCGCTGAACCGCTGATCTGAGTTTCAGATCAGCGTCACTTGAAGTCGAATTGAAAGTCTGTTGAGGAAAAGATAATGGCGATCGAAAATTTGGGTCACGAATACGAGTTTGAACCGCAATTTGGCTTACCCGAACGCTTACCAAGTGACGAGTTCATTGTTTGGCAGGGCTCGCCCGATGTGGCGGCCTTGGCCTACTCAGCCTTTCACTTCAAAAAGCTTGCGCTTTATTTTTCAGCCTTGATCTTGGTGTGTGCTTGGCCTGCTTTAGAGAACGGTGCTGGCGCCATGGCTGTTTTGTCGGCCATCAAATGGATTGCCCCTTTGGCGGTCATTGGCATGGCAACTTTGTGGATGCTGTCCTACTTCACTGCTCGAACCACGGTCTATACCTTAACCAACAAACGTGTGGTGATGCGCTTGGGCATTGTTTTGACGGTATCTTTTAACCTGCCTTTCAAGCAAATAGCATCTGCCGACGTACGCACACACCAAAAAGGGTTTGGCGATATCACCTTGGCCCTTAAAGGCGATGACCGAATTGGTTGGGTGCATTTGTGGCCAAGCGTGCGACCTTGGCGCATTTCAAAGCCTGAACCTACTTTGCGTGCCATAGCAGATGTCCAAATGGTGGCTGAAAAGCTTCGGGATGCATGGACACAAAGCACAGGCCTTGCTGCTAACGCGGTTGAAGCTCAAAGCGAAGTGCCAAATGATCGTCGTGAAGGTGCCTTCGTCCAAGTGAGTGCGACATGACTCAAGCTCAACTCGTTCAATCTTCGGGAGCCCCTATGCCGGTGGCCCCCGATAGCTTTCCTCGCTGGATTCTCTATTTCGCAGCAGGCATCATTGCTTTCTCACTGATTTCGGTTGGCTTGATCCGCATCACAGGCAATGGCCCTGATCAGCTTGCTGCAGCCCCCACAGTTCAGCGCTCTTTGATTTTCGAAGATCAAAAAGACGGAGGCGTCAGGGTGGCCGATGGGGTCTCTGGACAAACTCTCACTGTCTTGTATGGCGAGCAAGGTTTTGTACGTGGCGCACTGCGCGCTTTAGCGCGCGAACGTTTTTCCAGAGGCATCGGTTCCGAGCGACCCTTTGATCTGATTGCTCGTGTCGATGGCAGGGTCACATTGATGGATCCGAGCACAGGCCAGCGAATCGATTTAGTGTCATTTGGCCCAACCAATACAGCAGAATTTGCTCGATTTTTGGCCATGCAACCTGAATGAATTTAGGCAGAGTTAGTCAACCATTTTTAAAGTTGGAGTTTTTCTTTCATGCAAGCAAATACAACCATCGATTCTGCCGAAAAAGCTTCGCAAAAAGCGGTTGAGAGCACCATGCTCAGCCCCCGTTTTTACACCACAGACTTTGCGGCTATGGACAAGCTTGACATGTCTCCCATGCGCGCTGAGTGGGACAAAATGATGGCGGAGTATGAGGGCGATAATAACCACGATCACTTTCAACGAGACGAAGAATTTACCAAGGAAGTGGCTGAGCGATTTTCTCAAGTCAGCCCTGAAATGCGCCAAGAGTTTTTAGATTTTTTAATCTCATCGTTAACTTCCGAGTTCTCGGGCTGTATTCTTTACAACGAAATTTTTAGAAACGTCGAAAATCCAGACATCAAACAATTGATGCGTTACATGGCGCGAGACGAATCACGCCACGCCAGTTTCATCAATCAGTCTTTGAAAGATTTCGGGCTGGGCATTGACCTAGGTGATCTGAAGCGCACCAAAGCCTACACTTACTTCAAACCCAAATACATTTTCTACGCGACCTACTTGTCCGAGAAAATTGGTTACGCCCGTTACATCACCATCTACCGCCAGTTGGAAAAAAATCCAGACAAGCGCTTTCACCCCATCTTCCGTTGGTTTGAGCGCTGGTGCAACGACGAATTTCGCCATGGCGAATCGTTTGCCCTGATCATGCGGGCCCACCCCCATTTGCTGCGGGGCGGCAATGTGTTCTGGATTCGTTTCTTCTTATTGGCTGTTTACGCCACCATGTTCGTGCGTGATCACACCCGTCCCATGTTGCACCATGAGATGGGCTTGGAGTCGTCTACATACGACTACGAAGTGTTCCGCATCACCAACGAAATTACCAAACAAGTGTTCCCCGTCAGCTTGGACATTGACAACCCAGCCTTCAGGGAAGGTATGTCGCATTTGTTCCATGTGCAAACTCAAATGGATGCCGCCAAAGCCCGGGGTGGTTTGGTGGGCAACTTACAGCGTGCACGTTGGGCTATTTCAGGCGCCTTGACCTTTGTGCGACTGTACTTTTTGCCAGTCAAACATCACACTTTGCCAGCGCAAGTTCGCATGGTGCCTGCTTGGTAAATTGCTTGCCAACAGACACTGAAAGTCAAGGATGACCGACACCTTCATTGCATTGGGATTTGCGATATTTATCTGGTGGTTCAGCACCGGTATCGTGATTCTTTTGAATCGCATGTCGCGCACGGCCATTGCCTTGAGTTTGCTGATTTCCTCTGCATTGGGGCTGGGTGCCTTGGCTGGCTTGTCGCACACAGCGCAACAAACCGGTGTCTTGGGCGCCTACTGCGCTTTCACGTGTGCCTTGTTGGCTTGGGGTTGGAACGAGTTGACTTTTCTCACGGGTTGGATCACCGGACCGCAAAAAACTGCCATTTTGAAAGATACCGCAGGCTGGCCTCGCTTCGCGGCTTCCTTCAATGCGGTGGTCTGGCATGAGTTGGCTATTCTTTTAGTGGGTCTGGTCATTGTGTGGATCACATGGGACGCGCCCAATCAAGTTGGTACGGGTACTTATTTGGTTTTGTGGATCATGCGGACCAGCGCCAAGTTGAACTTGTTTTTTGGCGTACGCAATTTGAGTGAAGAATTTTTGCCAACCCATCTGGCTTACTTGGAAAGCTTCTTCAAGCGACGCCGAATGAATGCATTTTTCCCATTTGCAGTGGCCTGTGCAAGTGCCTGTTTGTGGCTTTTAGTCGACTATGCAAACCAGGCCACCACCACACCCGCACAAGTGGTCGGATCTGTTTTGGTCGGTACCATGTTGGCTTTGGCCATTGTTGAACACCTGATGTTGGTTTTACCTGTAGACACCACAGCCATGTGGCGTTGGGCCATTCCCAAGCATCATTCAGAAACACCTGCGGCTTTCGAGGCCCATGTGCCTCCAGTGTTGCCTGCCCATTTGGATACGCATGACAAATCTCTTCAAGTCAATTAACGCCGATGGTGGTGCAGAGGGCGGCGGTGGCAGCCAGAATCACCCCATGAGCTCTGGCTCTGAACCTGGAGATCGTGCCCCAACAGCCATTGTGATTGGCACCGGATTTGGCGGCTTGGCTGCCGCCATTCGTTTGAGCGTCAAAGGTTATCGCGTTCAAATGCTGGAAAAACTGGATGCGCCGGGCGGCCGTGCCTATGTGCACAAACAAGACGGTTTTACCTTCGATGCGGGTCCAACCATCATCACCTTGCCGCACCTCATTGCCGAGCTCTTCACATTGTGTGGTCGTGACATGAAAGACCACGTTGATTTGCGCTTGATGTCACCTTTCTACCGCATTCGGTTTGACGACGGTACGCACTTTGACTACAGCAATAACGACGAGGCCATGCTCGATCAAATTGCCCAATTTAGCCCAGAGGATGTGCAAGGCTTTAAGAACCTCATGGTGGCATCCGAGAAGTGTTTCCAACTGGGATTTGTAGAACTGGGCATGGTGCCTTTTGAAACCATAGGGGATGTGATCAAGGCCATGCCCAACTTGGCGCGCATGCAAGCTTGGCGCTCCATTTACAGTTTGGTGGCCAAGCACATCAAACACCCCAAGCTTCGCATTGTCATGAGCTTTCACCCCTTGCTCATTGGTGGCAATCCTTACTCAGTCACCTGCGTTTATTCGCTGATTCATTCCTTAGAACGCCGCTGGGGCGTGCATTCAGCCATGGGCGGCACAGGTGCCATTGTGCGTGAACTTGTGAAGCTGTTGGACCAACGCCAAGTGCCCATTCGATACAACGCACCTGTCACGCGAATTCGTGTAGAAGGTGGCCGTGCCAAAGGGGTTGAGTTAGAAAATGGCGAGTTTTTACCTGCCGACATTGTGGTCAGCAATGGCGATGCTGCTTGGACTTACCGCCACCTCATTGAATCGCAGCACCGCAAGCATTGGACCGACAAGCGCATAGCCAAAGGCAAATACTCATCGGGCCTGTTTGTGTGGTATTTTGGCACCAACCGAAAGTACGACGATGTGCCGCACCACATGATGGTCTTGGGCCCACGCTACAAGGGCTTGTTGCAAGATATTTTCAAAAATCACAAGCTGTCTAAAGATTTCAGTTTGTACTTGTACCGCCCAACGGCTACCGATCCATCTCTTGCGCCTGAAGGCTGCGACAGTTTTTATGCGCTTTCAGTGGTTCCCAACTTGAGCAGTGAAACCGATTGGCCGGCCATCACCGAGCAATACCGCGATGCCATTGCCACAGTGCTGCAAGAGAGTGTGCTGCCAGATTTGAAGCAGCATGTGGTATCTTCTAAAGTGACCACACCGCAAGATTTTCAAGATCGCTTGTGGTCCTATAAAGGTGCTGGATTTGGCCTCGAGCCCATCTTGATTCAAAGTGCATGGTTCCGCCCACACAACAGAAGCCAAGATGTAGAAGGTTTGTTCATGGTGGGTGCCAGTAGTCAGCCGGGAGCTGGGGTGCCCAGTGTTCTCATGTCCGCAAAAATGCTTGAAACGGTGGTTCCCGATGTCAAATCATTCGTCTGATCCAAGTCTGAATTCACCGCCAGTCTCTTTGCCTTACGATTTAGAGGCCTGTACGGAGCTCATGCGCGGCGGCTCAAAGTCTTTTTTTGCAGCCTCCCGTTTGTTGCCAGTCCGTTTGCGACCTCCCGCCATTGCCCTTTATGCATTTTGTCGCTTGGCCGATGATGCCATCGACGAAGGCGATGATCCCGTCTTGGCCATGGCCGACTTGAAGTCGCGTTTGGCCGCCATCTATGCAGGACGACCTGGCACTGAAGATGCCGATCGTGCTTTGACCATTGTGGTCCACCGTTATGGCGTTCCCTGTGGTTTGCTAGAGGCCCTGCTAGATGGTTTCTTGTGGGATTCACAAGGCCGGCGCTACGAAACCTTGGCCGATGTTGAGGCTTATGGCGCCAGAGTTGCGGGTACCGTCGGCGCCATGATGTCTATCATCATGGGTGCCAGCTCCGACACCGCTATTGCGCGCGCAAGCGAGCTGGGTGTGGCCATGCAACTCACCAACATTGCCCGTGACATTGGCGACGATGCCCGAATGGGTCGCTTGTACATTCCACGTGCCTGGTTCCGCGAAATTGGCATGGACGCCGATGCTTGGTTGGCCGAACCAGTGTTTGACTCGCGCATTGCAGGTTTCACCCAACGCTTGTTGCTACGTGCCGATGCGCTGTACCGCCGAGGTGAATTTGGTTTGGCCGAATTGCCTTGGGACTGTCGCCCCGCCATTCAAGCCGCGCGCTTGGTGTATGCCGAAATTGGCAAACAATTAGAGCGCGATGGCCTCAATTCTGTCGACCACCGAACCGTGGTGTCGACTGCGCGCAAATTGGCCTTGTTGGCACGCGCCGCTGCAGTTGCGGTCAAGGCGCCTGCTGTGCCAGATGTCACGCTCAGTCCTGTTCCCGCCATCCATTATTTGGTCGACATTGTGAGCACAGAGCGCAATCCTTTGGCGCTTGAAAAACCATGGAAACTCCCTGTGCGAAGTTTTGACGAGCGTGTGGTCTGGATGGTCGAATTGTTCAGCCGTTTAGAACAGCGCGAAAGAACCCATCGCTAAAGCGATCCATTTCAGTGAACTTGAAAATCGTTGAAGTTTTGGTATTGCTGCTTGCGGGCGTTGTGTTTGTGATTTGGCAATTTCGAGACTTGCGCCGTGCCAAAGAAATCACTCGCCGTCAACGTGAAGCTGAAAAACACCAAGCCATGCAGCGCAGTGCCAAGCCAGAAGAAGGTTCAACGGTCACTTCAAAAGGTGATGTTTCATGACGCCTACCCTGAAGGTCATTCACTTGGTGTGCGCTTGCCTGTTTTTAGGCAACGTCATTGTGAGTGGCGTTTGGGCTTTGTTGGCTGAGCGCACACGCAATCACGCCATCATTCAATTTAGCAACAAGATGGTCCTCATCACAGATGCCATGTTCACCTTGGTCGGGGCGGTGGGGGTGGTCTGGACAGGTCATGGCATGGCAGTGAACTTCGGTGGTGGTGCCAGCCACCCTTGGATTCAGTGGTCTTATTGGTTGCTCACTTTTTCGGGTTTGATTTGGCTGTTTGTATTGGTCCCAATTCAATTCAAACAACGCGCTTTGCTCAAGCAATACTCCGAGATCACGGAAGACTATTGGCGACTCTCGCGCATTTGGAAAATAGCGGGCGCCATCTCTACTGTGCTGCCTTTGCCCATTGTTTATTTCATGGTCAACAAGACCGTTTAAACATGGTCAATCCATGCTCCTGTAAGTCTGAATGACATCTTCCAAATCCAATCTCAATGGCCGTGTTGTTTTCATCACGGGCGCTGCCTCTGGCATTGGCGCAGCCACAGCCCTCGAGGTGGTGGCCATGGGCGGCACGCCCGTCTTGCTTGACTGTGATGCGGAGCCTCTTGCCCAAATAGCCTCTTGCTGCGGCCCTGAAACCCTTCATTGGGTGGCTGATGTGACTGATCTGCAAGCCATGCAAGAGGTGGTGGAAAAAACCATTTCAAAAACAGGCCACATTGACATCGTATTTGCCAATGCAGGGGTCGCAGCTTTTGGCCCTGTGGCCTACATTGACACTGCTGCTTGGAAGCGCTGTTTGGAAGTCAATGTGTTTGGCGTGTTCAACACCATTCGGGCCGCACTTCCTTCCGTCATGGCGCAGAAGGGCTATGTCCTCATCAATGCGTCTTCATCTTCCTTTGCGCATCCGCCTGTCATGTCGGCCTATGCGGCCAGCAAGTCTGCCGTTGAGGCCATGGGCAATTCATTGCGCATTGAAATGGCAGCGCATGCTGTGGGCGTGGGTGTGGTGCATGCAGGTTGGGTTCGCACGCCTTTGGTCACGGAAGGCGCCTTGCATCCTGGATTTGTCAGATTGCGCGCCACCATGCCGGGTCCTTTGAACAGCGAAACCTCTCCAGAAGAAACTGCACGCATCATTGTGCAAGGCATGCTGCAGCGAAAGCGCAGGATTTGGGTGCCAGGTTGGTTGAAAATTCTTTTTGCATTGCGGGCTTTGCTTCACTTGCCGTTTGCTGAACGCGAGTTGTTGCGAGCAGCACCTGAGATAGAAAGCATTTACCTCGAAGGCTTAGAAGCTGAGGGCGCATTGGCTTCCAGCTTTGGCCCTAGAGAAAGAGAGCGCACCTTGGCCAGAGCCAAGCTTCAAGACTGAACTGAATTAAGCACGCCGCGGCATTCGCCACGGCAACATCAATTGCACAGGCAATGACACCAGCCTGGGAATATCCAAAGACTCATGCACTGCCGTGACGTTTTCACTCAGCAATTGGGTGCGCAGCAAAGAGCGAACATAAAAAGGGGTGTCTTCTAAGGTGCTGAGCACTTGGGGTGCTTGGCCAGATTCACTGCACATGCCCCGCGAAAGTAACCAACCCGAAGAGGGTAAGTGGTGCCTTGCTGGTGCTTCAAACGGTGTGTAACTGCCGTCAGGTGAAAAGCGTTGCGCGACCACGCGGCCCGGGCCATTTTTGGGCCTGACGTCATACACCACGCTGGTATCGCCGTTGGCCATTTCTGCGCGCGCCCAGTCCCAATCTTGAAAGCCATTTTCAACCGGCTCGTCGCCTTCGTTAGAGTCCATGTAGGCATGGCCACGCCAATTGAAGTGAGGCTTTTCCATTTCAACTTCCACACGGGAGCAGGGTGCAATAGGGCCCCAACGGTGCAAGCCTTCGTTGTCTAAGGGGGTGACAAATTGGCAGAGTCCTTCTGGCCGCACAGTGACGCGGCCCCGAACTCGCATTGGAATGGGCACATTGATTTCATCAATCTCAATGGTGAGTGCTTGCCCGTCCCAATGCAAACTGCTGGGACCAATTTGGTAATGCTGCGCGCTGCGCTGGCAATGGCCTCGACCGCGCTCAGTCATGGTCCATCGCTTGCCGCCCTTGCCGTACAGCGCCACATTCAAAGCGCAGTGATTTTCAGGGTCCGCCACACCGCCACCACGCTTTCGCGCTAAAGCGTAATAGGGCGAAAACACACTGCCCACAAAGGCAATGATAGAGAGGCCGTATTCACCGTCGTCGCTTAGCGCGTCGACATACCACCAGAGATAACCACCCGGCGGGACAACTTGGTCAAACCGAGGTCCGCCATCAGGGTCGCGGCTGCCAAACGTCCCGACATGGCTGCCATGGGCACGCCCGGCCCCGGGTGCACGCTGCCCCCCGCTGTGTAAAGACCCGGCACTTTGCTGCGCGATGAGGGGCGGGCGAATGCCGACATCCAGCCGTGTGTCGCCTGACCATAAAGGGCGCCACCGCTGCCCGGAAACAGGCGCGCAAAGTCCTGCGGCAGCGTGCGCACCACTTGCTGTGGTGAGGCCTCGATCTCTAGGCCACAGCGACGCATCAGCGCCAAACTGCTCGATTCGCATGCATGTATCTCCGATGAATTGAAGGAATGAGTGTCGCCATCAGCAGGCGCATTGACCAAGCACAAAATTCTTTCTGAACCAGAATGGGCCAGACCCGCGTCGCTTCTGTCTTGTGCACACACGTAGACCGTACCTTGCTCGGGCAGTCTGCGCTTTTGAAAAATATCGTCAAACTCATGCCGGTAATTTTGATTGAAAAATACGTTGTGTCGCACCAAAGGAAAACCACTTGTTTTGGCATGCATCGACAAGGTGAATGCTGACAAAGATCGTTGGCTTGCGGGTACGGCTTGAAAGCTGGGACGCACTGCATCCCCAAGAAGTCCTTGAGACAAAGCGGCCGCATCACCATTGAAAATAACATGATCCGCTTCAATGGTTTCGCCTGAATCAAGTTGCACGCCACTGACACTTCCGCCTTGTGTCAGTATGCGCTCACACGCATTGCCGTAGCGAGGTTTCACACCCCATTTTTCACCCAACTGGGCCAGCGCTTTGGCCACTTCAAACATACCGCCTGACACCGACCACACCCCATCCAACTCCACCTGTGCCACCAGCATCAAGGTGGCAGGTGCAGACCAAGGGGAAGCGCCGCAGTAAGTGGCATAGCGGCCAAACAATTGTTGTAAGCGAGGATCGTGAAAGTGCCGACCCAAACTGCGCCACAAGCTGGCGAAGGGCCCCAAACCGGTGAGCGTGGCCAAGCCTTGAAAGCCCAGGTCGCCCACCATGCCCCAAAGCGTGGGCCGCTCACTTCGAATGTAGGGTTTCTCAAGCGCATCGTACAAGCTGCGGGCTTCTTTGCAGAAACCTAAAAATCGACGCGCTTCTTGGGGGCTGCTGAAGGCGGCAATGGCATCGGCTGTGCGGCGGGTGTCTGACAACAAATCAAGTGTCTGAGAATGGCCATCCCATGCATGCCGTGCCAGCACGCCAATGTCTTCTAGTTTCAAAATGTCAGCGAGTGAGGTTCCCATCTCCTGCAACATTTGATCCAAGACCCAACGCATGGTGAAAACTGTAGGCCCCGAGTCAACGCCCACACCATCCACTTGAACTTGTCGAATTTTGCCACCAGGTGTTGCTGCGCTTTCAATGAGCGTGACATCCAATCCGCGGTGGGCTAAAACCAGCGCGCTGACCAAACCGCCAATGCCTGCGCCCACCACCACCACACGCGGTGTGCTGCGCATTGCATTAGGCATAGACCTTGCCTTGCCACTGACCCTGTACTTTCAGAGGCACAAATCGAGCAAACATGGACTCTGAAAAATAGTCGTTTTCTGCAGCCGCCTGAATGGCTTCTAAGTGTGAACCAGAACGCGCGTAGGCATTCATGTCGGTCACACTGTCCCAAATGCTGAAAGTGGCTTGTCGAACAAAAGGGGCTTCACCCAAGCCGACCGCCAATTGGCAACCTTTGGCCTCCGCTAGGGCGTTTTGAGAGGGGGGCGCATGCCGCCAAAATGCTGGCGCTTTGGCCAACTTGATGGAGGCTCGCGTGAGTGCTGCAACGGGCCCTTTGATGGGTTGAGCCGCACACACATCCAATGATTGGCCATCCCAGCTGCCTCGGCATGACCAAGTTTTGAGAAGGACCCAACACAACTCGTTGGATCGCTCTTGGTAGGCTTCAATCACACTCGATTGGTCAATGAAGGCTTGGGCTGTTTGCATCGATTCAAACAAGCCAAATACGCCTTGTCGCGAAGGACTAGGGCGAAGTCCAAAGCCGCCTTCATAACCGCTGCCCAAAACTTTTGAAAACAACAAGCCGGGAGTACCTTGCAATGATTGTGACCCTTTCACAATGCGTGACCAGCCCCACAAACGTGCGGCATGCTTGATGTCAGCCAACAACAACACGACCACTTGGTCGTTGTTGGTGGATGTTGGCGTGACGTGCATGGTTTCATTTTCAATAAAAAAAGGCCTGAACCTTTACGGGTACAGGCCTCTTGAGTTTCAGAGCTTAGGGCTTTGCTGCGAGGGTTTGAAGCTCTGGAAAGTCTTTAGCCATTTTGGCACCATACAGCGGTTTGTAAGCGCCTTGGTGGCATGTGCTGCAATTGACTTTGGCCACATCTCCCTTGGGACCCAAGCGATTGGCTGGGAACTTGTCAGTCAGCGGAATGATGTACTCGTTGTTCAAGTCACGTGCCATCCGAATGCCATGCCATGCCGTCACCCGCTGTGGCCGGGACTCTTCCCACGATGCGAAGTTGCGCGTGTTGTGGCAATACGTGCAGTTCACACCCAAGGACTCAGACATGTGCACCATCAGCGAATAGGTAAATTCGGCTTGCTTGGTTGATGCTCTATTGGCATAGGAACCCGCACCGGTCATGGCAGTGTCGCTGTTGACACGAATTGGCAGTGCATCCTTGAGGTAAGGGGTAAAGGGGTCAGACGGCAAAGAGGACAAACCAGCTGCTTTGGTGGCCATATTTTGGCCTGCCAAATCACCCAATAAGCTATTTGCATAGAGGCGATCTTTTGGAGCTGTCCAGACTTGAGTCGGAACGTTGTTGCCACGGTGGCAGGTGTAGCAGGTGACGCCAGTCTCAGCCACGTGCGCCTTGTAGTCTTGATTGACCTTCTGTGTCATCTCAATCATGCGGCGCGCCACCACCTTGGTGTACTTCTCGTCATCCGCAAAATTTTGAACATTGTGGCAATAAGCACAACCAGCCTCTGGCGCAACCCATTGGGTAATGGAGGCCATGTGGCGGTTGAACTGACCGACGCTCAAATCGCCCAAAACTTGAACGTTTTTGTAAACGTCCTTGGCCTTGGGGCCTTCGGCGTCAGCAGCGTCTGGCGCAGCAGGTGCGGCGTTCAAAGACGCCTGCTTGGCCAGGGTGCGTGGGTTATAAATTTGCTCCATGCCCGTGCCACGGAAACCCGTTTGAACTGTTTCAATGGGCGGTCTTTCACAACCCGCCAACATCACAGCAGCCATCAGGCAAAGTGCAGTTTTAAAAATTATTTTCATGGTTTCACTCCCAGAATAGCGGGGTCGACCACAACAGGGGTGACCAATGGGTAGGCTGGTACGACATGGTGTTTGACTGACCAGAGGTACCAGTTGTCAACGACGGTTCCTGTGAGCAAGATACCGATACCACCCACCAAGGGGCAGAGCACGGCGAACCACCAAGCCCAGCGGTGAATGGATTCCATGGTGGCGTTAAAGCCCATGGTCCAGCGCCAGAACAAGCCAGCACGCTCAGAAGCTGTGCCGCGGTCTACGATTTGTTCAATCTCACGCTCACCGCCGTAACGGCCCACTGCCAAAATGGTAGCGCCGTGCATTGCAAACAACAAGGCAGAGCCATACAAGAACACAATGGACAAGGCATGGAACGGGTTGTAGAACAGGTTGCCGTAGCGCAGTGAGATGGCCGATACCCAATCTAAGTGCGGGAAGATACCAAACGGTACGGCCTCAGACCAGCTTCCCATCATGATAGGGCGGAAGAAACCGCAAACCAAGTAAAGCCAAATGGCTGCCGCAAAAGCCCAAGCCACATGCGTGCCTAAACCCAGCTGTCTGGCGCGTCTGTAAGTGCGAGCCCACCACAACATGATGGAGATGGTGAGCAAGAAGCCCACAATGAGCCACCAGCCGCCTTCTGCCAGCGGGGGAATACCCAGACCATAAGCAGGTGGTGGAGGTTCAAGAGCCAGCCAGAACAACTGACGGATCAACTGAATTGGATTCCAGTCAACCGAAGCCAACATGTTAAAGCCAATGATGTTGAAAGCGGCCATGCCGAAGATCAGGGACGCTACACCGAGCGAGCCAAGATAAACAGGACCGATTTGCGCATTGCCAATGCGACCCAAGAGGTGCACCAGGAAGGGTTTGCCCGTGCGCTTGTCATCGTCGCGCGGCAATTCAATGCCATCGTGCAAAGGCCCGACGGGCTGCACCGAGGTGAAAAGATTTTGGTATTCGGCCATTTCAATTTCCTCTCTTTTAATTAGGTACGCCAGATGGGCATGTTGAGCCACCAGCCCCACCACTCAGGCCAAGCGCCGGTCCAGAACGGGCCGCTTACCACAATACAAACAATACCGAACCAAACACCTGCCAGTGCCAAGAACAGGCCCAAGCGGTGAATGCCCAAAGTACCGACGGAATAACCAATGAGGTCACGGAAGAAGGTGTCCTCATGCTCAGGTGACTTCACGACTTGTCCCTTGCCAGGATTGGTGGCAGACAACACCAATCCGCCGTGCATCGAGAGGGCAAGCGTTGCTGCGAAGAACAAGCTGGCGGCAATCATGTGCCAAGGGTTGTAGTGAAAGTGCAAGTACTGGTAGGCCGTGTTGCTGACCCAGTCAAGGTGACTGTAGATGCCATAAGGGAACGCATGGCCCCAAGCACCCATGAGCACGGGTCGAATGACTTGCAAACTCACATACGCCAAGATGGCCATGCCGAAAGCAACAGGCACATGCAAGCCCATGCCTAACTTTCGGGCAATTTCAACTTCACGCAAAGCCCAAGACACAAATGCGCCAATGGCACAGACCGTGATCAATTGCCAAAGCCCACCTTCCATCATGGGCGCTAAACGCAAGCCATAAGAAATATCGGGAGGTGCAATATTAATTTGCCAAACATTCCATGTGGGGCCCATTGCTGCGCCCCACAAAATCATGGTGGTGCCCGTGAGCACAAAAAACATCGTCGTGATTCCAAAGAATCCGACATAAAAAGGACCGACCCAAAAATCAAACAGGTCGCCCCCAAAAAGTGTGCCGCCGCGTACGCGGTATTGGCGTTCAAAACTCAGCATGGACATAGTTGCATCCTCCGACCGATTGACTGTTTGTGAGGTCTTGTAGGCTTTAAATTAAAAAAATCAAAAGGACAGACGCATCGTTCAAATGAATTGAGCGAGTTGCGTCTGTCGACATAAAGACCAGTGGTCCTTATTTTTGCGGCAAAGCCGCATTTTGTGGCTGTGCTTTCGCCGCTGCGGCCTTGGCCGTATCGGGATGCCAGCTGTTGATGTTGTATCGATCGCCACTGATCTGAATCAGGTGAATCGATGTTGAAATAAAGGCAATCAAAAGTCCGGTTAGAACAATTGCCTTGCGGGGATCTATCACACGCCACATGCGCCACATAGTAATTTCCTTTCTTAACTCAATTGAGAAATAACGGTGTAGACAGAAGACTTCACTCCGTCCAAAGTGCTCGTTGAACCCTCGGCCCCAGGGAGCCAGCTACGCCAGTCAAGAACCAGCAACTGTCCCGCCAAAGCGAGAACCATGAACACTAAAAAAAGCAAAACATAGGTCACCCCGTAACCATCGAAATGGTCATGAGATTGAGCCGTCGTTGTGCGATCGTTCGGGTGGGTCATACTTTCCTCCGTTGAATGGTTTTTTTAGAACCAGGGACGCCAGATCCACACTAAGCTGTGGGCGAAGAAAGCTCCCGCAGCCCACAACAGGTAGCCCTGTATGAAGTACTGGTGGAACTCTTGGGCTTCTTCGTCTGTCAGCCCTGAAGGGTTAGCTGCATCAGTCATAGTTTGTGCCTCTCTCTAATTGCCTTTCGGCGACTCCCTGCACCCTTGCGGATACAGGACGGACTGCTGTGGTTTTCACACCGCAACAGGTGGACCTCCGGACGAGCCGAAGGATTGGACGGTCTGGCAAATTCAGGAACGCATCTTTCATGCATGTGCTCCTTCATTTGCTTTTCCGAACAATTCTGTGAATCTGTCTGCCTCGACATGAGAGCGGCCGGTTTCCCTTGCATCTCGCTCTGCTTGATCACGCATTCTTTTGGCTGCTGAAATTCGAACCAAAACAGGTTGTTGTTCCAGCAGTGCATCCAACCGGTCTTGAGCCTCAGACTCCCATGGAATAGTTGTATTTGGAGCGGAGCGACCCAAGGTGCCTTCAATCTTGTCCATCTCGGTGCCCAAGGGCAGGATGTGGAAAAGCGCATCAAACAGACCGTTGCAAAACTCTTGAATGATGTAAGTCGCACCGGCATAGCCCATGAAGGGTGTGCCGGTGTGACGGCGAATGATGGGCAGGGGAAAACTGGCAGGGATGAAGCTGGTCTTCATCATGCCGCCGCCGCCACACTCGGCCAAATAAATACGTTCGTTGTAGCTGCCGTACAAAATGAGTGGCGTTTTTTCAGTGACCAGTTTGCGCACTTCTTCGTTGTCGGTTTTGGCCCCTGCAATGCGTGAGATGGCAAAGTTGCAAGGCAGGCCCATTTCGTCTTCTAAGAAATGTCGAATACCGCGTGTGTAGGTTTCGTTGGCCACCACACCAAAGTTGGCAGTGCCAAAAAAGTCTTGTGTGACTGAGCGCCACAAATCCCAAATGGGTTTGATGGTGCTGTGCTTTTCTCTTTCGATGAAGGGCTCTGGATCGAGGCCAAGCAATTCGCCCAAAGAGCGCAAGAATTTGGTGGTGCTGTGCAAGCCAATGGGGGCTTGCAAATAAGGCCGCTCTAAGGCTTCGCAAAGCATGCGACCAAATTCACGGTACATGCAAATATTGACATCGGCTTCAACCAAACGCGACACGTCGGCCAGGTGCGATCCCAATGGGAAGACCATGTTGACTTCGGCACCAATGCCTTGTACCAAGCGGCGAATTTCAGCCAAATCGCTGGGCGAGTTGAAAGTGCCGTAGCTGGGCCCAATGATGTTCACGCGAGGGCGCTCGCCCTCTTTGCGTTCGCGCTTGGGCACATGCTTCATGCCATATTGCTGCCACAGCCAGTACATGGCGCGGTTGGCGCATTGCCACTGATCTTCATCGATAGTGCGTGGTAAGAAGCGTTGCAGGTTGGTGCCCTCTGGCGTCACACCGCCACCAATCATTTCTGCAATGGAGCCCGTGACCACCACGGATGGCAAATCGGGGTTGAGCATGGCGTGCGCACGGCGCATGGCGCCCTCTGTGCCTTCGCGGCCCAACTGTTCTTCTGCCAAACCCGTCACCACAATGGGCAACTCATGAGGGGGCAATGCATCGGTGTAGTGTAGAACCGACGTGACAGGCAAATTCTCGCAACCCACTGGGCCGTCAATGACAACTTGCAAGCCTTTGATGGCGGTGAACACATACACCGCTCCCCAATAGCCCCCAGCGCGATCGTGGTCTAGAACTAGCATCAGATCATCGCCTCCGCTTTGCGTTTTTTGGCTTGCTTCTCGAGCTGCCTGCGTGTTTCAGCTTCAAACTCTGGGCGGTTTTGCGGCACTCCGTGCGAGGCCTCCCAAACGCCAGAGGCATGGCCAGAGCCGGTGTCGCCAAAGAAGGCTTTCATTTCGTCGAAACGTGTCTTGTTGGCAATGGCGCCATTGATTACCTGCGCCAATGAACCTGCACCTGCAGGACCCATCAAGGGGCGTGCAGAAATGAGGTTGGTGAAATACAAGCTTGGGATACTGAGTTCTTTGGCAGCCTGCACCACCGGTGTGGTGCCAATGGTGAGGTCGGGCTTCCACTCGTGCATGGCGGCCAAATCTTGTTCAAGTGAAGCGCGGTATTGAACGTGCACGCCATGTGCTTCAAGCCACTCACAATCGGGTGCGCTCCAAGGTGTGCGAGGGCAGGCTGTGCCCACATAACGCAAATCGGCACCACTCTCTACCAGCAAACGCGCCACCAACAACTCAGAGCCTTCGTAGCCACTGAGGGTGATACGGCCTTTGATGGGCGACTTGGCCAAGCCGCCTTTGATGGCGCCGAGCATGATGTTTTTCACCATGTCAATTTTGGCTTGCGGTACGTTGGCTGCATTGCCAATGGCTTGCAACCAAGCTTCGGTACCGTCATGGCCTACTGGTGCTGAGCCCACAATAGGGCGGCCTGCCGCTTCAAATTCGCGAATGCTGGCGGTGTAAAACGGATGGATAGCGGCCACTGCTGTGCAATCGAGCGCTGCATACAGTTCGCGCCACTCACGCGTGGGCACCACAGGACCCGCTGCCAGGCCCATAGGCTCAAGCATGCGGCCAATGATGATGGGATCGGCGGGGAACATTTCACCAATCATGGTGATGGTGGGCTTGTCGGAACGGCCCGTGCGCGGTGCTTGAACAGGGCCAGCCAAAATTTCTTCGCGCGCATATTTGAGCATGGCACCAGCCAAAACATCTTTGGCTTCTGCGTGTGTGGGGACACCGAAACCAGGCACGTCGATGCCGATGATTCGCACGCCATTGATTTCTTTGGGAAGCAATTGCAAGGGCACACCACTGGCGGTGGGCACACACAAATTGATGATCACAATGGCGTCGTATTTTTCGGGATCGGCTTGGTCGTAGACAGACTCGCGAATGTCTTCAAACAACTTGCCTGTGACCAGCGACTCAGAATTGAAAGGGACGTAGCCCACACTGCGGCGCGCACCATAGAAGTGAGATGTAAAGGTGAGGCCATACACGCAGCAAGCAGAGCCCGACAAAATGGTGGCGGTGCGGCGCATGCGAAGACCCACACGCAATGAGCCAAATGCAGGGCACATGCTTTGGGGTTGATCGTGTGGACCGGCTTTGGGATCGACAGGATAGTCTTTGGCATATTGCGCCAACACTTCAGACTTGCCTGAAGCCTTGGCAGCAGCCAACATTTTTTCACCACCAGAATGACAGCCCATACCATCACCCTCGATGGTGGTGCTCATGCCCGCTGGCGCCTGTGAGGCTGGGACGATGGGAATCGTTTTGCTCATGATGTCAGACTTCGTCGTACACAACTTCGAGCGTGGGCTTGCTGGTGTCTGTCTTGCCGCACATGTCAAATTGGGTGGCTGGCTCGAGCACCACATCGCGTCCCACCGCAGAAGCTGCAAACAAGCCCAACAATTGGTCTTGTGTCATGGGGTTGGGACGGATTGGCACTGAAGTGGCCACATTGGCAGCCAATTCGGCAAACATGGGACCCCACACAGAGTCGGGGCGGCCAATGATTTCGTAGCTGGCGCTCTTTCTGCGAATGTCTTCATTGGCAGGAATGGTGGACAGAACAGGGATGCCCACTTTGGTGGCAAAGTTGGCAGCCTCACCAGTGCCGTCGTCGCGGTTGATAACCATACCGGCCACACCCACATTGCCGCCCAACTTGCGGAAGTATTCCACCGCCGAGCACACGTTGTTGGCCACATACAGGGACTGCAAATCGTTGCTGGCCACCACAATCACTTTTTGGCACATGTCACGAGCAATGGGCAAACCAAATCCGCCGCAGACTACGTCGCCTAAGAAGTCGAGTAGCACGTAATCAAAGCCCCACTCATGGAAGCCAAGTTTTTCGAGCAATTCAAAGCCGTGAATAATGCCTCGGCCACCGCAGCCGCGTCCCACCTCTGGGCCACCCAATTCCATGGCATACACACCATCGCGCTTGAAGCAAACGTCGCCAATGGCAACTGCTTCGCCGGCGAGTTTTTTCTTGGAAGATGTTTCGATGATGGTGGGGCAAGCGCGGCCACCAAACAACAAACTGGTGGTGTCACTTTTTGGATCGCAACCAATGAGCAAAACTTTTTTGCCTTGCTGCGCCATCATGTAGCTGAGGTTGGCCAGCGTGAAGCTTTTGCCAATGCCGCCTTTGCCATAGATGGCAATGATCTGAGTTTCTTTGGTGACCTCAGAAGTGGCCACAGGAGTGGGTTCAATGGCTGCTTCAGTGCGCAAAATGTCGCGCATGAAATTCACAGGTGCTGTAGAAGGAATCGAACTCGAGCTCATACTACTTGTCTCCAATCAAGAACCATCTTTAAACAATCGGCGTCGCCAAACGCGGTGCGGTAGGCGACATCTGCTTGGCTTGCATCGTGTTGATGCGTGATCAATCCATCGAGTGACAAACGGCCATCGCCAGCCAGAGCAATGACGGCAGCCAGGTCTGGAGGTGACCATTGAGCGGCCACTCGAATGCGTGCTTCGCGCATGAAGGCCGGCGGGAAAACAAAGGAAAGCGGTGCGTCGTAAAAACCTGCCAGGACCACTTCGCCGCCTGGGGCCAAACGGCCAATGAGTTCATCGAGCAGCGTGCTGGCGCCGCTCACATCGCATATGCACTTGTAGTTTTTGCGGCTGTCGGTGCTGGGATCAATGACCTCGTAGCCCATTGCGCCAGTGCGGCGTGCAGGGTTGGTTTCCCAAACCACAGGATGGCCGCCAGCCAACACGGCAAGCCTGGCAATCATTCGACCCAATACACCGTGACCCACAATCAATTCGGGTTGCTGTGTGCCAGGTGCGCTGTGCGCGTGATAGGCCGTGGCAGCCAGAGCAAACAAAACACCTTGCTCGGCCAATGATTCTTGGATGGGCAAAGCGCGTGCAGAAGGGATGACCAGTTTGGAGGCTGAACCGCCAAATAAATTTCGGGCATCTTGGAAACATTGTGAGCCTGGGATGTACACCCGTGTGCCCACTTTCAATGTGGCTTGATCGCCTGCGTCCACCACGCGGCCGACGGTTTCATAGCCTGGCACCAAGGGGTAGCCCATGCCTGGAAATGCGGGCATGGTGCCCTCCCACAGAAGACGTTCTGTGCCCGTGCTGATGCCACTGAATTCGACCTCTACCTGAACGTCTGCCGCACCCATTTGGGGCAATGACAAAGCTGTCAAAGCCAATGACTTGGGCTGCTGGAAAACGATGGCGGTAGACTGCATGTGTGTATAGTTACTCTTACAGTGATATATGTCAATAAATATTTACAAATAATGTGTGTTATTGGGGAAAACCCTGAGATTTTCTACCCACCAAGATTTGCGTTTGCAAGGGCATGGGGTTGGGCACAAGCTCCAAGTTGGAGAAGCCAGCCTCTTTCATCATGGCCATCAATTCGCGCGGTGTGCGCAACCTGCCAGCACCCATGGCAAGCAAGTAAAAGTGAAAATACGCATCGCCTTGTGGGGTTTCGTCGGGCTCTTGGGCCATCGGCTCTGCCAACAGCAAAGTGCCGCCCACAGGCAGTGCTTCGTAGATGGCTCGAAGGGCCGTTTTGACATCGGCATCGGGATGGTCATGCGCCACGCGGATGAGGGTGACCAAGTCTGCGCCGCGGGGCAATGCGTCTTCTAAAAAGCTGCCGGGGTTGGCTGTGGCGCGGTCTGCAATGCCTTGCCGCTCAAAGTTGGCTTTGGCCAGTGCGGCCACCTCTGGCAGGTCAAACAAGTGCAACTGCAAGTGTTTGGCGTGTTGCGCCAAGCGGCCTAAAAATGTGCCTTGGCCGCCACCGACATCGAGCACACAGCGGTGCTCAGCAAACGAGTAGCTTGCAAAAATTTCATCCACCACAAAGGGCTGCGAGGCAGACATGAGATTGGAGTAGCGTGCAAATTTTTCAGCTTGTGCGGCATTGCTTGCTGCGCGTTGTGCGTTCTGCTCTTCGATGGTGTAGGGCCAGTACTGCGACATAGCACCAGGCTGCTCTGTGCCCTTGAGCATGGCCACTGGGTCTTGCATGTCTTGGTAGAGCACAGCGTGGTGTTCAATCATGGCGCGGATGCCCACATGACCTGCCACAGGTGCACCCAAGGCACCCAAGCCGTAGCGGCCTTCGCTGCGCAAATCTAGCAAACGCAAAGCCAGTGCCGATTGCAGCAATCGCTGTAAGCCAGCCACTGGCAGGTTGGTCAATTGGGCCAATTCTTCGAGGGTGCGAGGGCGCTCCGCCACCGTTTCCAAAATACGCAAACGAACACAAGCCAGCAGCACTTGCGAGTAAACAAAACCCGCCATCAAGTCAAACACTTGGCGCGCACGGCGTTGGGTGATCCAACGGGTGAGTGGGTTGGAAACGCTCCAGCGGTACAAAGAGGTGCTGGTCATCATGCGATCCCAGACCGCGGCCAGCGAGTCTCGCCAAGGCGTTTTGCGTGACATGCGCTGAGCAGATGAGGCCAGATCCAGCGTTTTCATGTGGGGGTCCTGTGCTTGGCTAAAGAGCGAAATTGCAAACCGAAAGTTTGGAAAATTCGGAAAGCTAGATCAGTGAGAAACACTTTGGCTGCTGCTGGCGCGAAAAGCCATGAAAGCCTCACGCGGCACCAAACGCTCAGACTGTTGCATCACCAACTCGCGCATCGACTGGGCATTGGGGCCCTCTGGAATGGAGTCGGAGGCGGCTTGAATGAGCGATTCAAAATGCTTGATGGCACCTGACAATCCGAGGTTGGCAATGGCATTGGGCCTGTCGTGTTGGGCGTCTTGGCCAACGGGCTTGCCCAACAAATCGGCTTGACCCATCACATCCCGAATGTCATCGGCCACTTGGTAAGCCTCACCCAAACAATCGCCCAAACCTTGCCATTGCTTGGGGTCTGCGCCGGCGCTCAATGCGCCTGCACTGGTAGCGGCCACAAACAGGGCACCTGTTTTGGCGCGCTGGTATTGCATGAGGGAAACACGTGACTCGGATTCCCAGGCTTGACCTGCCACGATGCCCGCGGGCATGCCCACACAAGAGGCCAAGATTTGGATTAAAGCTGGCAAGCGAAGCGGTGATTGGGTGGCCCCTGTCGCCAAAGTTTGAAAGGCCAACACGATCAGTGCATCGCCTGTGAGCACGGCCAAAGGCTCGCCATATGCGTAGTGCACAGAGGCACGGCCGCGGCGGGTTTGGGCATCGTCAAAACAAGGCAAGTCGTCGTGAACCAGGGAGGCGCAGTGCATGAGTTCAATGGCTACTGCCACGCTTTCGCTCAAATGCGGATCGTCCATGCCGCAAGCCTGTGCCACTGCCAAGGCCAACTGAGGCCGGACGCGAGCACCACCGGGAAACACTGCATGGCGCACCGCACCAGCCAACTTGGGAGGGCAATTGGGGTCATCGGCAGACGCCAAGGCCTGGGCCAAACATTGCTCGATTTTGGTGATTGCCTTCATGTATTTGTCTCCGATGGATGTTCAAACCATTCGCTTAGTGACAATTTCAGTTGTCAATCAAATGTGTCAACCAATATAGACACAAGGAGTGTGTCTGTCAACCGTAGTTGCCTAGGTTTTTTGAATTAATTTGCAGGTGCGCTAGATGGCATGCCAAGGGGCCAGATCACATTGGCCACCCACTCGGCTTGCTCCTCATGGGCCAGGTGTCCTAGGTTGGGCAGCAAAACGATGTCTTGTGTTCGCAAATGAGAAAGGGTCTCTGCCACGCGGTAGGCCACAGAGGGCGGCACAATCCAATCTTGTGAGCCGACGATCAAGGAAAGAGGGTCTTCAAGCGTGCGAAGTCGCTCCCAAAAGGTGTGCAAATCCCAGTGCGCCATCATGTAAAGCGCGGCTTGCGCGTGAGAGGGCTTGCTCATCAAGGTTTTGTAAAGCCTTGACCCTTCTTCATCCAGTTTGGAGCCCGTCCCCTCCAAAAGTTTTTGCAAAACGGATGGACGAGCGGCTTGCCATGCAAACAACTCTGGCAAAAAAGGGGCCTTGGTCATGACCTTGGCCAAGGGTGAAAAAAATTGTCCCGCAACACCATCCAAAGGTAACAAAGCACCATTCAAGGAGACCAAGCGCTGCGGTTGCAAATGGCCGTTGAGTGTCAGCATGCAGGCCACAGCAGCACCAGCAGAATGGCCCACCACCATGTTGGGCTTGATTTGCAGATGAGCCATCAACTCGGCCACGCCTGCTGCCATGCCAGAAATTGAAAACAAAGTGGCAACGTCTTTGGCCTGCGGCATCGAGGTAAAACCATGGCCTGGAAAGTCAATGGCGATCACGGTGTAGTTGTCACTCAGCAAGGGCAGCAAGTGACGCCATGAATGGGTTGATGCGCCTGTGCCATGCAGCAGCAAGATGCTTGAGGCGCAAGGGTTGGGGTGCTGCGCCATTTGCACATGCCAGCGAAGCCGCGGTGTTTCAATGAAGCTTGAGAGATGACGCAATGGCCAATGTTGCCCCTCTGTGTCCCAGTCTAATGCTTGGCGTGTGCTCACATTCAATTTCACATCAAGCGCGGCCAGCCACCGCGCGAACCGCTTGGTTCAAGGAGTTGGCCCCAGCGTAAGGCAAGGCCAAGTATTGCGCACCCATGACTTGGGCTAAATGTTTGGCGGCATCTTGTGCTTGAGGGGAAGTGTCTACCAGCAAAGTGCTAAAGCCTTTCAAGCGCATTTCTGCAGCCGCAGACAAAGCGTCTGCTGCTGCCTGCGCGCGGCCCGGACGGCCATCGCGTGCAATATTGCCTTTGCCATCTGTGAGCATCACCACGATGGGCGTTTCGCCTTTTTTTCTCAACTGATCGGCCAACAACATCGATGCGTCAATGGCATGCGCCAGCGGTGTACCACCACCACCGGGCAAACTGGCCAAGCTTCTTTTGGCACGCGCCAAAGAGCGCGTTGGGGGCAGAATCAATTCCGCCGTTTGTCCTCGGAATGCCAGTACGGCCACACTGTCGCGCCGCACATAGCAGTCGGCCAGCAACAACTCCACCGCGCCCTTGGCTTCGGCCAAACGGTTGAGTGCAGAGGAGCCCGATGCGTCCACCACAAACACGGTGGTGGTCTGACCCGACTGACGAAAACGCGTGACATGGAAGTCTTCTTTGCGGACCACGATGCGCTGCTTCTGACCCGCAGAAATGGTCTGTTGCCTTTGCCTTAATTTTTGCCAAGGTGCAGCGGCCCTCAGTGTTTCAAGCACATTGATGCGCTGGCCTGCGCGCGGCTCGCCTTTGCGCGCTCCAACGGGTCTGCCGCGCAAGGCGTTTTTTTGCAGGGCGCCCACGCTGCCAGAGGTGGGTGTTTTCGCGCGCTGCAATTGGCCAATTTTCAAACTGGCCAAGAGCCCTGCTGGAATGGCGGCTTGAGCTGCTTCGAGCACCAATTCGGCCAAATTGTCGGGCAGGCTAGGCGCATCGTTAGAGTCGTCTTCGGTGTCTTCTTCTGTTTTGTTCTGATCTTGATTTTCAGTTTCTGGCCTGTCAGATGCCGCTTGAGGTTCTGGCGGTGGATTCTCAGAGTTTTCAGTGGCTTCAGGAGTGTCTTCAGTCTGATCTTCTTGGGGCGTTGGCGGTGGCAGTCGCGTGGCGCGAGGTGCAAGAACCAATCGAGCCGCAACGCCAATATGTTCTTCTTCCACACTTGGGCTGCCCGCTAGCGCAGCGGCGGCCCGCGCTACACGCACGGCAAACACACTGGCTCTGAGAGAATCAATGCCAAGCGCCAAGGCAGCGGCGCAAAGGGCTTTGACAGCCTCGTCATCCATCGTCACCTGCGGCAAACTTTGTCGAGCATTCAGCACTTCTTCCGCTGTCCAGTCGGGGCCTTCTTCGTCCTCGTCTTCGGCGCCCATCAGCAAGCGAAAGGCCAGTCGATCAGCCAGTGCAGCGGGCATTTGTTCGTCGTCGCTGGCGCCTTCATCAAGGGCGACCAAGCCCAGCTTGGCCTTCACCGAGGTGTCTAAACCATCGCGTTGCAAGGCCACCAAGCCCGTGTCGAGCACGCTGCCAAAGCGGGCTGCTGCAGACAAACTCATGCGCTCTGCCATGGCCAAGATCAACACGCCGCCATCGGCTTGTGACAACAAACCTTGAAGGGCAATGGGCTTGCCTGCTTGCAGCGTGGCACCCAGATCCAGTCCACCCAACAAGGCCGTGTCATTGATGTTGAGTGGCACACGCCGAAGGGGTGTCTGTGCGGGCAGAAGATGTTTTAAAAGAGCCAGCCACTGGTTGCGCTGATCGCAGGCAGGCGAACGAAGTGCCACTCCGCCGAGACCTACAGGGTCGACTGCAAAAAGTGCGGCAATGGTTGCGGCGTCGCCTTGCATGGGTTGTCAGGGTCTTTTTCTGCCTAGGCCTAAAGGGCCTCGGGCTTGGGTGCTGTCAGTTCTGCAAGCGCTCTCTCTACGCGCGTTGAAGAGCCTGAATCATCCAGGGGGTTGCGGCGAAGGCGATGGCGCAGCGCAGAAGGTGCCACCCTGATCAGGTGCTTTTGATCGACTTGGCGTGCGCCTTGCAAAGCAGCCTCAGCCCGCGCCGCGCGAACCAAGGTGAGATCGCCGCGCAAGCCATCGGTGCCCAAACTCATGCAGAGTTGCGCCGCAAACTCTCTGGCTTCATCGGGAATTTCCACATCTGCCAATCGTTTGCGAGCATTCACGATGCTTCGCCTGACCCGATCGTCTTCTTTTTTCCATTGGTCTGTGAAGGCTTGGGGGCTTTGCTCGAAGGCATCGCGGCGCTTCACCACTTCCACACGCTGAGCCAGCGTATCGGGCGTTTTCACTTCCACAGACAAGCCAAAGCGGTCCAGCAATTGGGGCCTTAACTCACCTTCTTCAGGGTTGCCGCTGCCAATGAGCACGAAGCGAGCTGGGTGCCGCACGCTCAGGCCTTCCCGTTCCACCACGTTTTCGCCTGACGCCGCCACATCGATCAGCAGGTCGACCAAATGGTCTTCCAGCAAATTGACCTCATCGATGTACAAATACCCTCGATTGGCCCGCGCCAACAGACCTGGCTCAAAGGCTTTCACGCCTTGCGAAAGGGCGCGCTCCAAATCGAGGGCGCCCACCACGCGGTCTTCGGTGGCACCCAAAGGCAGGTCAACCACCGGCACCGATATCAAATGGCTCTTTGGGGCGCTGGCGCCAGTTTTGCCGAGCGTTTCCGCTTTTGCCAAGCAGTCTGGGCATTTGGCATTTTCGGGGTCGCAGCCATACGGGCAACCCACCACGGCCCGCATTTTGGGCAGCAAAGCCGCCAAGGCTCGCACGGCGGTTGATTTGCCCGTGCCACGGTCACCGAAGACCAAAACGCCCCCGATGTGGGGGTCGATGGCAGTCAGCATGATGGCCATTTTCATGTCGTCTTGGCCCACGATGGCTGAGAAGGGAAAGGTCAAAGGCATGTGAATCACAATCGAAGTTAAAACAAGCTCATTGATAAAGTGTCAACTTTAAAAATTACGTAAAGTGTCAATTTAACTTGACGTTTTGTCAAATCCAGTTAAATTATGGACCCGTTGAACAGAAATTAAGGCAAATGATGGATGCCCTGCTTGATTGGATTCAGTCCCCTGCCCAGCTCAGAAAATTGTCCAGAGACAACTTGACGCCTCTGGCTGCAGAGTTGCGCGAGCGTTTGATTCAGTCGGTTTCTCAAACGGGAGGCCACTTTAGCTCCAACTTGGGAACGGTTGAGCTCACCATTGCCTTGCATTACGTTTTCAACACCCCAGAAGATCGATTGGTCTGGGATGTGGGCCACCAAACCTATCCCCACAAAATGTTGACAGGACGCAACGACCAGATGGGCAGCATGCGCCAATTGGGTGGCTTGAGCGGATTTCCGCGCCGCGAAGAGAGTGTTTACGACGCCTTTGGCACTGCACACTCGTCTACCAGTATTTCTGCGGCATTCGGCATGGCCATGGCAGCCAAACAAATGGGCAGCCAACGCAAAGCCGTGGCCATCATTGGCGATGGCGCACTCACCGCAGGCATGGCCTACGAGGCCTTGAACAACGCCGGTGCAAGCGATTGCAATTTGCTGGTCATTTTGAATGACAACGACATGTCCATCAGCCCACCCGTGGGCGCCTTGAACCATTATTTGCATGAACTGATGAGCGGCCGGTTTTATGCCGACGCCAAGAAAATTGGCAAGCAAGTGCTCAAAAATGCACCGCCGCTGTATGCCTTGGCGCAAATGATTGAGCAGCAAACTCAAAGCTTTATTCAACCCCAAACGATGTTTGAAAACTTGGGCTTTGAATACACAGGCCCTGTAGATGGTCACAATTTGGATGACATGGTTGACACTTTGCAAAGTTTGTACAACAAACCCGGCCCGCAGTTTTTGCACGTGGTCACGCGCAAAGGCAAGGGCTATGCAAAGGCCGAAGCCGACCCAGTGGCCTAT
>Ga0214921_10000551_pt1 | contig 69157 bp, 62 predicted proteins | sample LL1505_MetaG_FD_177992 | JGI IMG/M metagenome (GOLD analysis project Ga0214921, IMG submission 177992) | Freshwater microbial communities from Lake Lanier, Atlanta, Georgia, United States - LL-1505 | ecosystem: Environmental > Aquatic > Freshwater > Lake | place: USA: Georgia | collected... | reverse complement strand
CCGGCTTTCACGCTGAGCCGCTCCGAGCCGGTCTCGATGTGGGTCTCGGCGAGCTGCTCGACCGTGCCGGAGAACGTCTGCGACGGGAAGGCGTCGAGCTTGAGGTCGACCGTCTGCCCTGGCTTCACGAACTCGACCTCGCCCTGGTCGACCACCATCACCGCCTCGAACTGGTTGCGGTCGCCCACCATGCAGAGCACGGTGCCGGGAGTGAACGTGGCCCCCAGATTCCGCTTGCTCAGCGCACCGCCCGTCCAGGCCGCCAGTCGGCCCGACGGATCGGGCCGGTTCGGCACGTCGGGCGCCGGCAGCACCACGCCATCCCGCGGGGCCACGAGCACGAGCTCGGCCCGGTCCTTCCGCTTCCGCTCCAACTGCTCGACCGCGCTCTTGAGCGTTTCCTGCACGGTGCCGATCTCGAGGGCGGCCGAGGGATCGGTGAACCGCTCCCGCTGGAGGCTCGCCAGCCGGCTCTCCGACTGCTGCACCCGCCCCTCGAGCTCGGCGATCTCGAGATCGAGCTCGATGCTCGAGAGCACCGCCAGCTCCTGGCCGCGACGCACCTCCTGGTCGGGCTCGACCAGCAGCTTCTCGAGCCGGCCCGCCTCCGAGACGTAGACCGTCTCCTCGCCACGCGGCCGCAGTTCCGCGGCGCACCACACCCGCTGCGGCAGCGGGATCAAGGCGATCGAGGCCGCCACCAGGCCGACCACGCCGGCCGTCGCAAGCACGTTGACCGCCTTCACCTCGTCGCGCCTCCCGGGAACCTTGAGATACTTGATCATCCCCTGGAGCGGCCTGATCACCAAGCCCCAGAGCGCCATCCCGGCCAGAAGCTGGCCGATCACCTGCAGGCGATAGGGTTTGAAGACGTTCCAGACGAACAGGAAGATCGACAGCGACACGAACCAGCCGTAGAGGCTCGAGGCCACGGCGTAGAAGGCGAACCAGCCCAGCTTCCGCTGCGGCAGGAACGGATCCTCGGGCTGCTTGATCCCCAGGCACCACTTCGAGGCCAGCCGGCCCAGGATGGTGTTGGCCTTCTGCCGCAGGTTCGGGATCTCGAGGACGTCGGAGAGGATGTAGTAGCCGTCGTACCGCAGCAGCGGATTGGCGTTGAACAGGATGGTGGACACGCTCGACACGAACATCACGTCGAGGCAGAGCTGATTGAAGACGCCGGGGTGCGAGTTCCACCACAGGTAGGTGGCGATCGCCGCCATGATCACCTCGACGTACATCCCGGCCGCGCCGATCGCCGCCCGCTTCCACTTGTTGGGCAGCATCCAGCTGTCCGACACGTCGCAGTAGAGGCAGGGGGTGAAGACCAGGATCATCACCCCCATCTCGTGGCACTCGCCGCCGTAATACTTGCACGACAGCCCGTGGCCGAACTCGTGGATCACCTTCGTCACGCCCAGCGCGACGGCCAGGTAGAGCCAGTTGCCGGAGGCGAAGAACTGGTGGAACTCCGGCAGCTTCGCCCGGAACACGTCGAAGTTGACGAGCACCAGCATCAGGGCCGAGAGGGCGAAGCCCATGAACACCGCGATCGCGGCGGGCGAGAAGATCCAGCCCAGCCAGGGACTCAGCCACTCGAGCATCCGGTCGGGATCGATGCCGCGAAACCGCAGCGACATGATGTTCGAGATCCAGGCCACCCACTCCTTCCACTTCCGCTGCCGGCGGCGTTCGAAGAGCTGCGGCCCCTGCCCCGTCCGGTCGCCGATCACCAGGCCCGAGCGGTGGAGCGTGCTCACGAACCGGGCCAGCTCCTCGACCGTGATCCGCCGCGGCGGAAACCGCTCCTCGAACTGCTCCTTGAGGGAGTCGAGGCTCGCCTGGCCGTCGAGCATCTCCAGGAGCGCGTATTCCTCCGGCCGGAACCGGAAGTAGTGGAGCGAGATCGGGTCCTTGACCACGAACCAGGCCTGCCCCTGGTAGACCTGCCGGTTGACGTGCAGGTCGCCCCGCTTTCGCAAGCCGACGGCGCGGGTGGTGCTCGAGCGGAATGCCTCGGCGGTGGCCATCGCAAACGCCTCTCGGCTAGTTCTTGGGTGCCGGCGGCAGCGGCGAGCGGGTGGAATGGATCGTCATCGTGACGAACTGCCCGCACCTGAGCAGCCACTCGCCGGCGGACTGGCGGTTGTCGACCTCGGCCACGACCCGGTAGCTGCCGCTCTCCATCCGGGGCTTGACGTTGAAGATCCGTCCCTTGAAGGTCTCGGTCTTGCCGCCGGCCAGCCGAGACTCGACCGTGACGGGCCGGTCGCGGATGTCGGCCGGGTTCCAGCGGGCGGCGTCGACGTAGCCCTCCACGTAGAGCCGGTCGGTGCGGATCAGGCGGGCCACGGGATCACCGGGCTGCAGCCACTCCCCCTCGTGCGGAATCACCTCCTCCACCTCGCCGGCGAGTGGCGACCGGATCACCCGCCGCTCGATCGCCTTGGCGGCCGCCTCCACCTCCACCCCTTTGCTCGTCGCATCGAGCGTCGCGAGCTTCCGCTCGAGCTCGGCCTGCTCGATCTGCAGGCTCGTCTTCTCCCACTCGAGCTTGAGCCGCTCCCGTTCCACCTCGGTGACCGAACCCGGGATCCGGACGTGCGAATCCTCGGCCTTGCGGTAGGTCATCTCGGCCACACCCTTGGCCTTCTGCGAGTAGCGGACATCGACGTCGCTCTCGGCCTTGGCGAGCGTCTGGTCGTGTTCCGCCTGGGCCCGCCGCTTCTCCATCTGCGGCTGGTCGTCGTCGATCTCGGCCAGGATGTCGCCCTTGGCCACCACCGCCCCCTGGCGGACCAACAGTTTCATGATCACGCCCGGCTCCTTGGCCGGCACCTTGACTTCGTCGATCAGCGACACGAGGCAGCCCTCGAGCACGGGCTCGCCGGATCCCGGCGCGGCCCGCGCAGCCTGCGGCGCCGGCACGGCAGGGCTGGCGCCACGGGGGATGACGGCCGCCGGGCCTCCAGGCTTCGAGTCGCCGAACAGGTCGTCGGCCTGGGCCACGGCGACCACGGCCGCGACGAGGACGACCAGGCGGATCACGGCGTTCGCGAATGTCATCGGATTCTCCTACCAGAGCCGGAACAGAACCTGCGTCTGAATGAACGAGAGCACGTCGTGAAACCAGACGTAGCCGAGCGACCGCTTGCCGCAGGCGATCCGGGCGGTCACGCTCGCCCCGGCGCCGAGCTCCTCCTTCTCATGCTTTTTGGGGTCGATGGTCACCCGCACGAGCACGGTGTTGCCGTCCTCGCCACGCACCTCGGCCTGCTCGTGGATCTCGCGGACGGTTCCACGGTGCCGCGTGCCCGGGTCGGTGGCCAGGATGTAGTCGACCACCAGGTCACGGCCGGCGGCCTTGGCTTCCCGGGCCGCGCGGTTGACGTGGCCGAGCCGGTCGTCGGGCATGTGGACCTCGAGCTCCCAGGGGCCGGTCTTGTCGGCGATGCTCAGTAGCACCTGCCCCTTCTCGACCGGCCGCAGGAGCAGCCGGTCGCGCACCTGCCAGGTGACCACGACGCCGTCGAGCGGGCTGGTCACCTCGAGATCCTTCCGCCGGGTCTCCCAGAGCAGCCGCTGCGATTCCAGGCTCTCGATCTCCCGCTCGAGCTGGGCCGCACGGCCCGCGAGCCGCACCTTCTCGTCGGCCGAAATCTTTTCGTCCTCGAGCAGCGACCGTCGCGTGGCCCGCAACTGCTCCTCGCTCGAAGCCTTGCGGCCCAGCACGTCGGCGAGCGCCACGTCCACCTCGGTGTTGCGGAGGCGGGCCAGCGGGGCGCCGGCCTCCACCACGGCCCCGTGCTCGATGCCATCGGCGACCGACTCGACCACCCCGTCGATGCCCGCGAACACATCGCGGCGGTGGACGGGCTCGAGCGTGCCCTTCCCCTCGAGCCGCAGTTCGGCCGGCACGAACACCAGCGCCAGGATCCCCGCCAGGAGGCCCAGGCCCGCGAGCACCGTCCGCGGCAGGTTCCGCGCCGTGGTCAACACCCGCGACTTGCCGGCGAGATTGATCAGCGGATAGAGCGGCAGCCCCGTGTGGGAGAGGGAGTTGGAGAGGGCCACCTTGCCATGCTCCGCCACCAGCTCCACGCGGGCCTTCTGGGCGGGGCCGACGTTGGCCGCCTTGAACCATTCGACGACGAGCGCGGCGATCGGCTCGGGCACCGCCTTCGGGGCCGCCTCGGCCTTGGCCACCGCCACGGCATCCACACCGCCGGGCTTGACCACCGGCGTCGGCCGCGGCTTCTCCAGCGGGATGATCGCGAGCGCCGAGGTGTGGGACTCGTCGATGTAGTCCTCGAGCACCTCCTCGATCTGGGGCGGCAGTTCGCGGGCGGGGTCGGGGTGCCAGAGCGGCTCGCCGGCCCGGGCTACGACCTCGACGAGCGCCTCGATCGCCTGCACCTCGCTGGCCCGCCGCTCGATGCTCTCCTGGCCGCTCACGGCCTCGAGCCTCAGCTTCCGCCGCCGCCGGACGAGCACGCCCACGCGGTCGCAGCCGATGATCCGCCGGGCCTCGTTGGCGATCACCATCGCCGTGGCCACGGGGTCGAGCGACTCGTGCACGGCGCGGGCGAACCGCTCCACCTGGGAGAGCGCCGCCTGCTGGTCGCCCAGCGCCACCACCTGTCGCTGCTGGAGGTAGTCACCCGCGACCTCCGCCACCTGCTGCATGAACACGAGGTAGCCCCGCTCGACCGGTTCGTCCTGCGGGTGCTGGAAGACCTCGATCAGGCCGGCCCGGGTGCCGTTGTTGTCGATCGGAACGGCGATCACCGAGAGGGCCGTCGAGTTCGCGGCCAGGTTCTTGCCGTCGGGCCCGCTCAGTTCGGCCCCGGCGGGCACGACGAGGCCGGTGGGGCTGCCGAGCAGGGACTGCACGAGTGCGAGGTGGCCCTGCTCCGCCTCGGGCGAGCCGGTGACGCCCGTGGCATTGAGTCCGGCATGACAAACCGGCTCCACCCGCCCGCCGTCGCGGGAAAGCCAGACGAGCCCGGCGACGGCTTCCATCGCCTGGAGCGTCTGGTCGAGCAGCGCGGAGAAAAACTCCGCCTCCGACTTGCCCTGCCGCGACATCGCCTTGATCTGGTCGATCAGGCCGCGAATCTGCTCGCGGGCCCGATAGACCTCCTGGGATTCGTCGATGCTCATGATGGATGGGGATCGCCCCGGGATCGCACCGGCCAGGGAGGCTGGCACGGGCGATCCACGGGGCGAACGCGTTGCTCTCGATGGGGAAACGAAACTCACGCGGACCGAGGGTCAGCCCCGGCCCTGCAACCCCGTGGTTCAGGCGCGGGCCTGCTGAACCACCCGCTTCTGCACGTCGGTCTCGAGCGTGCCGAAAGCCTGCTCGTGACGGGCGACGGCATGCCCCAGGGCATACGCCAGCCGCTTGGCCGTGAAGAAGTTGACAATGATCCGCTGGGTGAGTTGGATCGTCTCCGGCGAGGTGCCGCCGACCTGCTTGTTGAGGCCGAAGTCGACGATCAGTTCCTCGGGCGTCCCGGTCACCCGGCAGAAGTTGGCATAGGTGGCGACGATGTGGGATTCGTCGACCGGCACGTGAACGGGTTCGGGGCGGTTGGTCTGCTCGTCGGCCATGAAGGGCTCCGGTGCGAAGTGAAAGATTCCCCGCCGGACCAGCCATCCCGCGTCGGGAAGGCACTGGCCGTCGGGTGTCCGAGTCTACCACCCTGCCCAAGCAGGGGCCAATCGCGGGCGCGATCATCGGCCCTGCGAGCGCGTCATCCGGGCGGGCGACTCTCGAGGCCGCCGTGACGCGCGATCCAGTCAGGCGAGACGAAGCGTCGCAGGATCGAGCGGCAGCCGCGGATCGCGTCCCGCTCCCACGGCCCGCCCCGCAGATCTTCTTCCATCCCCGCAAACCGCAGCCGGCAGGGCCAGCCCCGCTCCAAGGCGAGGCCGTTGAACCGCTCACAGATCCGTAACGCCCACGCCGCCCCGAGCGTCTCCCGGACGGCGAGGAACGCGGGATCGATGGCGGCGGCGAGGCCACCGCCGTCGCGTCGGCCCGACCCCAGGATCGACTGCCCCACGGCGAGCAGTGCGCCGGCCGCGATCGACCAGCTGCAGGCTGCGTCCACGGATGCCGACGGCGGGCTCTCCGGCGATGCCCCCGGCAGGAACGGCCAGATGAGCCCCAGTTGACCGGCCGTCACGAGCGAGGCGGCCAGGCCGCGCCGGGTGGCGACGAAGTTCATCCAGCCGACGCCGACCAACACCGGCAGAAAGAATCGCTCGATGACGTGGATGTCGGGCAGGCTGCCCGGCCTGACGAGCACGGCCGAGGCCGCGGGCATCGCGAGGACGAAGGCCAGCGTCGCCACGATCAGTTGCCAGACGCCGTGCTGCGGCCGCTTGGCTCCCAACAGCGACATCGCCGGACAGACCGCCAGGGCGACGACCGCGAGCCGCGAGGCCGAGCGGGCCGCCGGATCCACCACCCAGTCACCCACGCGAGCGGCTGCGTCGGCGGCCAGCGCCAACGAAGCGACCACGCTCCAGGCGGCGGCGGGCACGGCCGTGCTCCCCCGGACGAGCCACCCCCCGGCGGCCGCAGCCGCAGCGGTGACCAGGGCCGCGGCGCAGGTGATCGTCTCGGGGCTCATGGCGACCGGGGGCTGGCGAGGCGGAGCGTCCGATCCGCGAGCCTAGCGAATCCTCGGCCGAGGAGCCCGGTCCACCGCGCCGTTTGGAGCGGCCGTGACGATTGCGGAGGTTCGAGACGCCCGCCTCGGGTTTGCCCCGCCCAACCGCCGAACTTCCTTTCGGCCTCTTTTCCCAATGGCCTTCTGGAACCCTCCATGCGCCCCCTCGCCCGGGCCCGCCGCCGGCTCTCTCTCGCCGGCGCGGCCGTGGCCGCCTGCCTCGCGTGCGCCGACGGCTTCGCGATCGAGATGTTCACCTACTTCGGCGACGGCAGCCGGATCGGCCTGCCGAATCTGGAGGTGCCGATCGAGGCCTACCCTGGCATTCCGCTGCGGAGCGACCGTCTCCGGGCCCGCCGCCGGGCGATGCGGACGGGGCCGGGCGCGGCCGTGACGGTCGGCCCACCTGGCTACGCCCGCGGGATCACGATCCGTTCGATGCCAACGGGACAGCCGATCCAAGCGAACCACGCCGGCCCGGCGGTTCCGGCCGTCGTCAGCGAGGAAGCGATCCCCACGCCCGGCCCCGTCGCCCCGGCGGCGCAAGAGCCGCCGGTGGCGCCGGAGCCAGCAGAAGACGAGGCACCGCCCGCTCCCGTCAGCCCCCCTTCAGGGTCTTGAGGAGGTCAACGGCGTCGGGACGGGTGGCGAAGACGGCCTCGTTGGTCAGCACCTCCTCGAGGATCGTCTTGGCCCGGTCCTTCTCGCCGCGGTCCGAGAGCAGCTTCGCCACGTAGTAGGCGCCGTCACTCGTGAGGGCGTTGTTGCGGGCGATCTGGTCGAGGATCTTCTCGGCATCCTCGCGGCGGCCGAGCTTGTAATAGACCCACGCCAGCGTCGTCAGGGCGTTGACCTGCTGGGGCGAGTTCTCCCGGTAGCGGGCGACGTTGGCCTCGGCCATCTCCACTGCCCGTTGCTGCGATTCCTTGTCTTCGGACTCGATCAGCACCAGGGCCAGCGAGTTGCTGGCGGCGAAGTTGCCGGGCGACTGGAGGTGGGCGTCGTTGAAGAACTTCACCGCCGTCGGGTAGTCGCGGGCCACGCGGGCGATCACGCCCCGCACGATCTTGCCGTCGAGGCTCTTGGCGTCCTTGGTCAGCACCTGCTCGGCGATCGCCTGGGCGGTTTCCAGGTCATTCTGGCCGAGGTACCACTGCGCGGAGGCGAGCAGGACCGCCGCATCGTCCGGAGCCGACTTGATCGCGGCTTCGATCCACTTCTTGGCGACGTCTTTCTTGCCGCCTTCGTCGTACAGCCGGGCGAGGGCCAGCTCCGGCTGGAGGGCGTTGGCGTCGAGCTTGCGGGCCTCCTGGAACTCGGCCAGCGCAGCCTCCTCCTGCTCCAGGCGGAACAGCACGTTGCCCAGCCGGAAGTGGGCGCCGGCGTTGTCGGGGTCGAGCGCGATCCAGGCTTCCAGTTGCTTCTGCGCGTCGGCCCACTGCTCCCGCGCCTCGGACACGGCGGCGGTGCCTGCGTGACCACGGATCTCGAAGTCGCGCTTCCGCTTGGGATTCTCCTCGAAGGTGGTCGTGAGCTGCGTGGCCCGGTCGAAGAGCACCGCCGAATCGGTGACCCGTCGATCCTGGAACGCCAGGTCGGCCAGCATCAGGTACGCCTCGGGATCGGTCGGAAACTTGGCGGTCGTCTGCTCGAGTTCGGCCCGGGCCGGCAGCAGTTGGTTCACGTTCAGCCAGAGCATGGCCATCATCACGCCGGGCGGGGGCAGCTTGGGGTTGTTGTTGCGGACCCGCTCCAGAATCGCGCGGCAGCCGTCGATGTCGCGGTCGCCGAAGCGGGTGATCGCGCCGTTGATCTCCTTGTATTGGGCGTCGTCGGACACCGCCTTGCCCACGAGATTCTTGGCCGTGAGTTGGGCTTGACCGACGCTTGGCCCACAGAGGAGCCCGGCCAGGAACGCGACGGCGACCAGGCAGGAACGACGACTTGGCGCGCAGAAAGACATGAGCATGCGACTCCGTAGGAACGACCCGTCCATCCCCGGCACCCCCGGGCCCCCGAGACTATACTGCGGTCCCGCAGAGGTTTCCATCGCCCCCGCGGCCACAGGATGCCGGGATGATCGGAGGCGCGGTTTTCGAGCGGGAACTGCTGGTCGCCCCGCGGACCAGGGGTTTGTACCTGGCCCGGGCCGTGACCGCGGCGACCCTGCTGGGCATCGTCGCCACCTGCTGGCTGGTGGTGACCGGCTCTCAGGCCGTCGTCACGATCGGCGACACGGCCCGGTTCGGCGCCTCGCTCCTGCGGATTCTGGCCCCCGTCCAGCTGACCCTCGCGGTCCTCGTCTCGGCCCTCGTGGCGGTGCTGGCCGTGAGCCTGGAGAAGGATCGCCGCACCCTCGAACTGCTGCTCATCAGCCGCCTCGGCCGGGCCCAGCTCGTGCTCGGCAAACTCGCCGGCAGCCTGCTCCGGGTCGGCCTGCTGCTCGTCGCCGCAGCACCCGTGTTCGCGATCGCCGCGCTGTTCGGGGGCGTCACGCCGGCCCAGCTCGGCCGCCTGCTGCTGGTCACGGCGGCGGCGGCCGCCACCGCGGCGGCCCTCGGCAACCTGCTGGCCTTCTGGCGCGACACCACCTTCCAGTCGCTGGCGATCACCACGTCGCTCCTCGTCGGCTGGCTGGCCGCGGGCGAGGCCGTGGCGACGCTCGCCGGCCCCGCCTGGGCGGCCCGGGTGTCACCGGCCCGGGCGGCCCTCGCGGCGCTCACGCCCGCCGGCAGCGGCTCCACGCCGTTCTTCCTCGCGCTCTGCGCGGGCATCGTGGCCGCGGCCTCCGGCACGGCCATCGCGGGCGTGCGCCGCTGGAACGCGGCGAGCGAGCCACGGCGGCCCCGCGCGACCGCCGCCGCAACGCGACGGCGCGACGTCTGGGCCAATCCGGTGCTCTGGCGGGAGGTCCGCACCCGGGCCCACGGCCGGGCGATGATCCTGGTGCGGATCGCCTGGCTCGCGCTGTTCGCCGCGGCCGTCGCCGGGGTGATCGCCGCCGGCCGGGCCGACCGCCCCGACCGGCTCGCGGTGGCGGCGGCGATCGTGCCGCTCTGGCTGGCGAGCATCCTGGCGGTCGCCGCCCTGGCCGTGACGAGCGTGACGAGTGAGCGCGACCGGGGAACGCTCGATCTGCTGCTCGTCAGCGACCTGGAGCCGGCGGAGTTCGTCTGGGGCAAGCTGCTCGGCGTGCTCGCCGCAGCCCGGGAAATCGCGGTGCTCCCCCTCGCGCTCTGCATCGCCCTCGTGCCGGCGGGCGTCGCGACGCTCGAGCAGGGGCTGTTCCTGCTCGCCGGGCTCGCGGTGCTCCTGTTTTTCGCGGCGGTGCTCGGGGTGTATGCGGGACTTTCCCACCCGGCCTCGCGGCAGGCGATCGGGGTGACGCTCGGCATCATCGCCTTCCTCTCCGTCGGGGTGGCGACGGCGATGCGGATCATGGTGGCCTTCGGCGGAAGCTTCGAACTCCAGTTGGCGCCGTTCCTGGCGGCGATCGTCGGCGGGGCCGTGGGGTTGTATGCGGCCCTCGCCGCCCGCAATCCCTCGCCCGCGGTCGGCTGGACGGCCGCGTTGCTGCCGGCCTTAACCTTCGTGGCGATCACCGGCTTTCTCCAGGGCAGCAGCCTCCAGGTGCTGCTGGTGGTGGTCACGGCGTACGGATTCGCGACCCTCGCCCTGCTGATCCCCGCGATCACGGCCTTCGACCTGCTCACCGGCCGCAGCGCGGAGTGAGCCGGCCGCGACCGGGGGCTCAGCGGGGAGCGGCCTGCGGCTGACCGGCGATGACCGGTCCCATGGTCGACTCGAGCGCGGCCAGCCGCCGCGCGGCCTCGGCGGGGGCGTCGACGCCGGCCACCGCGCGGCGGTAGCTGTCCACGGCATCGGCCGGCCGACCGAGCGCCTCCTGGGCGAGCCCCTCGAGCACGAGCACCTCGGCGGGCGTTTCGGTCGGGCCGTAGGTCTCGCCCAGGATCGCCAGGGTCGCCAAAGCCCGCTGCGGACGGTCGAGCCGCCGATACGCCTCGGCGGTGTCGAGCAGGGTCTCGCGATGTTCCGGCGCGAGGGCGAGCGCCCGATGGAAGTCGGCGAGCGCCGGCTCCGCCTGGCCGCGGGCCAGCGCCACCCGGCCGCTGAGCCGCCAGGCCTCCGCGGATCGCGGCGCGAGGCGGACCGCCTCGCGGGCGAGTCGATCCGCCTCGTCGAAGAGCCCCAGGTCGAGATACATCCCGCCGCCGGTCACGCACAGCGCGGGATCGGACGGCGAGAGCTTGAGGGCTTGGGCGATCTGCCCGACGGCCTCCATCTTCAGGCCGCGCCGCCAGAGCACGTCGGCGTAGTGCTTGCGGGCGTCGATGTCGCCGGGACACCGCGCGACCGCCTCCTCGAGCAGGCCCTCCGCGCGGACGAGATCGCTTCGGTCGGCCGCCGACAGGCCCTCGTTGCACAGCCGACGGGCATCCGCGACGTCCGGCGGCACCGGTCCGCGGCGCTGGACGAGCCTGCACCCCGAACCGCACGACGCGACGAGGATCGCGACGCCGAGCGCCGGCACGACGAGGGGGAGCGAGCGGGTCATCGCGGGCCGCGCAGCCGCGCGGGGCCGGGAGGGTAGCGACGCGGGCCCGCCGCGCACAGGCCCTTCGGCGATCCGATCGTTCTCCCCGCTTGCCGACTCCGCCCAGCTTTCGCCGCGACGCCGGGCCGCCGTCAGGCCGGGGTTGTCGCTTCCGGCGGCCCCCTCCTACAAGCCCGTTGCCAGCGGCTTCCTTCGCCGCCGATTCGTCCTCCCGCAGCGTTGACCCGTGACTCGCCGTCGTTCCCTCAATCCCCTGATCGCCCTCGCTTGCGGCCTTTTCGCCGCGGGCTGCGACGTGCGCGACGAGCAGGCCCGCCCGGGGCCGGCGGCCGCCTGGCTGGAGACGACCGCCCTGCGGCTGGCGTCACCGGCCGCGACGCTGGCCAACCGCCCCGCGAATCCCGCCATCGAGTGCTGCGACGGCTTCGAGACCGGTTCGCGGCGGGCCTCGGAAGCGGGCCTGCCGCTGCTGCTCGTGTTCCGCGCCCGCTGGTGCCGCTGGAGCGGCGACCTCGTCGATGCCGTCGTCGCCGATGAGCGTCTCGCCGGCGCCGGCGGGCGGTTCATCTGCGCCTCGATCGATGCCGACCGCGACGCCGCCGCGTGCCGGTCGTTCGGTGTGGCCGCGTTTCCGACCGTGATCGTCCTCGACGCCGACCGACGGGAGCAGTTTCGCGCCAGCGGAGCGGCCGCCCGGCAGGGTCTCGCGGCGTCCCTGGAGGGCGTCCTGGCACGCCCCCGCTCCCGCGTCGCCCGCAGCTCGTCCGACGCCGGCCCGCTCGAATGACGCCGCAGGGTACCATCCAGGCTTTCCATTCCCCGGCCCGTGGCCCCGGCCCTTGCTTCCCATGACCGCCGCCCCGCAGCCGCCGGCCAGCCGGAAGCCTCCGGGCCAGGAAGCCTTCCACGCCTACCCCTGGTGGAGCCCGCGGTTCTGGCACGGGATGCCGCTGGGCGTGTGGCTGGGCCTCGTGGGCGAGAACGGGGCCCGCGTGCATCCCTCGAAGCTCGGCCTCGTGGCCACGATCTCGGCCGCCGCCGCCTTCAACTCCCTGGCCGGCCCCTTGAGCGAGGCCCGGTTCCGCCGCCGGCTCCGCACGCCGCCGGTCACCCCGCCGCCGCTGTTCATCCTCGGTCACTGGCGGAGCGGCACGACCCTGCTCCACGAGCTGATGATGGTCGACCGGCGGTTCTGCTGCCCCTCCACCTACCAGTGCTTCGCGCCCGGCCATTTCCTCCTCACCGAGGACGTGCTGACGCGGCTGCTCGCCTGGATGATGCCGGCCAAACGGCCCATGGACAACGTGGCGGCCGGCTGGTCACGACCGCAGGAGGACGAGTTCGCGCTGGCCAACCTCGGCGCGCCCTCGCCCTACCGGCGGATGGCCTTCCCGGCGACGAGTTCCTCCGAACCCGTGGCCCTCGACGTCACGAAGCTGGCACCGGCCGAACTCGACCGCTGGAAGCAGACGCTGCGCCGGTTCCTCGACCGCCTCGCCGTGCGGGATCCGCGCCGGCCGGTGCTCAAGAGCCCGCCGCACACGGCCCGGCTGGGCGTGCTCGCCGAGATGTTTCCCGAGGCCCGCTTCCTGCACGTGGTCCGCGACCCGTTCGTCGTGTTTCCCTCCACGAAGCGGCTCTGGATGTCGCTCGACGAGGTCCAGGGGCTGCAGGTGTCGAAGGGCGAGTCACTCGATCACTACGTCTTCGCCTGCTTCGACGAGATGTACGCGGCCTTCGAGCGCGACCGGGCCGCCGTCGGCCCCGACCGGCTCCACGAGATCCGCTACGAGGACCTCGTGGCCGACCCGGTCGGCTCCCTGGCCTCGGCCTACGAGCGGCTCGGCCTCGGCGGCTTCGAGGCGATGCGGCCCGCGCTCGAGGACCAGGCCCGCTCGATGAAGCAGTACCGCACCAACACCTACCGGCACGAGCCGGGAATCGTGGCGGAGGTGGCCCGCCGGTGGCGGCCGTTCATCGACCGCTACGGCTACGACGTTCCCTCCTGTTGAGGCCGGGGTGAACGCCGCTGATTCAGGAGCCTGACGCGGGGATCGGCCTGCATCTCCTTCTGCTCCTCGGCGAGTTCCTGCGGCGTCATCCGGATTCGGCCCTCGAAGCGGCGGCGGGCCAGCAGCCACTGCCCGACGGCCACGGCCCCCGCGCCGGCCACGACCCACGCCATCGCCCGCCAGGCCACGGCGGCGACCGGCCCGATCGCGCCCGGCTCGGGCAAGGTGGCCTGCACCGCGAGCAGCGGCCGCCCCGCCACCACCGCCGCGCCGCCGAGGATCGCGAGCCCCACCATCGCCGTCAGCAGCGTGCCGAGCGTGGCCCGGGAAAAAATCCGCGCGATCCCGGCCACGGGGTCGACGCGGCGGAGGTCGAATGCGGCTCGACCGGGCTGCCAGGAGAAGCCGTCGCAGGCGAACCGCACGACGAGGCCGGCGGCGGCCGCCGCGGCCACGACCACGAGCGTGGGCAGCGCCACGGCGACGGGCAGCGGCCAGGCCGGGATCGTCGAGCCGCCGGCCAGGGTGCTGGCGAACACCTCGCGCAGTCCCTCGGCCGCCATCGGGATCGTGGCCCGCGCCCACCACGGGGCGAGCGCGAGCGCGACCGCCACCGAGGCCGCCCAGGCCGGCAGGTCGGCCGGGGCCGAGAGCCCCGCGCGGCGGGCCGCCTCACGGCGGCGCGGCGTGGCGGGGATCGTGCGGTCGGATGCGTCGGCCATGATGAAGGGGGCTCAGGGACGCGGATCGCCGAGGGTGCGTTCGATCTCGTGCCGGGCGGCGGCGGCGAAACCGCTCGTCCAACCGCCTGCTCCGACGCAGACTGCCGCCAGCAGGACGAGTGAGACGGCGGCCTGCACGAGCCCTGGGCCCGCCGTGCAGCGGACCGCGCGGAGGCTCACCGCGGCGGCCAGTTGAAAGGCCAGCACCGCCGCCAGCGCCGGAGCGGCGAGCGACAAGGAGAGGTTCAGGGCGGCCGTCGGCAGCGTGGCGACGAGGTCGGCGAGCCCGTGGCCGCCCGTGGCCGCGAGCGTGCCGACGGGCAGCCGGCTGACGCTGTCGACCAGTCCGGCCACGATCGCGAGGTGGCCACCGGCCAGGAGAAACCCGGCCATGCCCAGCCACGCGGCCAGCCGCGCGGCGCCCCCCTCCCCTGCCGGCGCGTCGGGTGCAATCTCGGCCGAGCCCGGCATGCCCGACACGGCGCCGAGGATCTCGCCAGCCCAGGCAGCGGCGGCGAAGGCGAGCGCGGCGGCGAGGCCGAGCCCCAGCCCCACCACGGCCTCGCCCACGAGCAGCGGCCCGAGCGCCGGCGGGCCGGCGGCGGGCACGGCCGCCGGCAGGGCCACGGCGGCGAGCGCGAGCGTGGCGGCGGCCCTGATCCGCAGGTCGAGCCAGGGAAACACGGGCAGCCCGCCGGCGGCCACGGCCGCCGCCATGCGCACGGCGACTCCGACGACGAGCGCCGGGTCGGCGGAGAGGATCGCAGGCAGGGAGTCGGTGGGCACCATGGGTGTGGTTACGAGATGCGAGGGCAGGACGAAAGGGCGCGGAAACTACCAACGAAGACCGAAGGCCGGGATGGCCGGAGCGAGCGTCCGACGAGATGGCATGGGCAACCCCGACGCCGGCGGGATGAAGGTCACGGTCCTGCGGCCAGCCGGAACAGGTCGGTCATCCGGTCCACCATCCAGGGCAGCGTCCAGGCGATCGCGACGCCCGTCACGAAGAGCCGCGGCACGAGCCCCACGGCCGCGTCGTGAATCCCCGTGGCCGCCTGCACCAGGCCGGTGAGCAGCCCCACCACCAGGCCGGCCACGAGCACCGGCGCGAGCACGACGCCGCCCGCCACGAGCGCTTCCCGCACCAGTTCGACGAGGTCGGTTTCGGTCATGGTTCAGGCGGGCCCGGTCGTCAGCCGCTGGCGAATCCCTCGAGCAGCCCCCGGACGACCAGCGTCCAGCCGTCGGCGGCCACGAACACGAGCAACTTGAGCGGCAGCGAGACGACCGTGGGCGGCAGCATCACGAGGCCCGTGGCCGAGACCAGCGCGGCGACGAGGATGTCGAGCACGAGGAAGGGCAGCAGCAGCCGGAACCCGATCGCGAAGGCCGTCTCGAGTTCGCTCACGAGAAACGCCGGCAGCAGCGCCTCGAGCGGCACGTCGTCGTAGGTGGCCGCCCGCCGCGGGCCCGCGGGATGCCGCTCGAGAAACAGGAGCATCGTGTCGCGATTGCCCGTCTGCTCGATCTGCGCGGCCATCCAGCGGCGGATCGGTTGGGAGCCGCGTTCGAAGGCCGCGGCCGCGTCGAGCGTGCCGGCTTGGTAGGGCGCCACCCCCTCGTCCCAGGCCTTCGTCCACACCGGCCACATCACGAGCGCCGAGAGGAAGATGGCCAGCGAGGCCACGACCTGGTTGCCCGGCACACCCGCCGCGCCGAGCCCCTGCCGCACGAGCCCGAGCACGACCGAGATCCGCACGAAGCAGGTGGTCATCAGGAGCACGGCGGGGGCGAGCGTGGCCGCGCCGAAGAGCAACGCCGAGGGCAGAAGGGTCGCGAGCGTGCGGCCCTCGAAGATCGAGGCCGGCAGGGCGACCGGGACGGACAGCGGGCCGGCCGCGGCCGGTGGCACCGGCGGGGGCTCCGGTGCGGCCGCGGCCGGCGGCGGCTCTGGAGTGATCGACACCACGATCGCGGCGGCCTGATTGGCGGCGGCGTCGTCTGCATGGCCGACCGGCGGCGCGAGCGCGAGCAGCGCGACGCCGACCAGCACCGGCCACACCTCCAGTCGGGGCGTGCGCGACGTCATGCCGCCTCCCCCTCCGCGGGCTTGGCAGGCGGCACGCGCGGTGTCCGCAGGGCCACGCGCGCCGACGCGACGTCGCTGCGACAGGCCGTCGCGATCCGCTCCGTGGCCTGGGGATCGTCGAGTTCGGCGAGCGTCTGGCATCCGGACGGCGACACGCCGATCAGGAGCGTGCGCGGCCCGAACCGCACCACGCGGACGGTCTGCTGGCCGCCGAGCGTGGCCTCGCCCAGCAGCTCGAACACGTCGGGCGGCAGGGACTTCGTCCGGCGGAGCGACGTGATCCGGAAGGCGGCCACCAGGGCGAAGGCGGCGGCGATGGCGAGGAGCACCGTCCAATCTCCGAGCGGCCGCAGCGGCGACCCGCCGGTGGAGGCGGGGCGCTCCGCCTTCGGTCCGCCCGTGAGCGGCAGCGGCGCCGAGGCCGGCGGCCGATCGGCGGCGGCTGCGAAGGCGACCGGCTGGAGCTCGGCCGCCTCGTCGGGCGAAGGGGGCACGGGCGCATCGGCCGCGACCACCGCCGCGATCGCGACCACCCAGACCGCCACGGTCGTGGTGATCCGGACCGCCGCGGTCGCGGCGCGGGCGAGGCCCGGGGCGGATGCCGAGGAAAGGGTCATGCCGCGACCTGCCTCCGGGGAGCGACCGGCTCGCCCGGCTGCGCGTCCTCGACCTCGGACCAGTCGATCGGGTGCGCCGGGCGATGGCCCGACCGGCGCTGGGACGGGCTTCGCTGAGGACGGAGCACGAGCCAGCCGAGCAGGCCGGCGGCGACGGCGATCACGCCGAGCCAGAGCTCGCGCGGCACGTCCCCGGCACGGCCGGCGAGGATCGCCCGCCACGCGGCCTCGAGCGACACCACCGCGTCCGTCTTGGGGGGCTGCTGATCCGAGCCCGCGGTCGCGGCGTCGGCCGGCGGGTTGTCGAGCCCGCGCCGCGGATTGGCTGCGGCCACCGAACCGGTGACCGGAAACCGTGTCACCAGCACCTGGCGGCCGTCGGCCCGGGTGGTCGGCGGCAGCAGGCCGAGCACGTGGTCGCGCAGCCCCTGCTCCGTGACGCGATCGACGCCGGCCGGATCGACGGCCGAACCGGCCCGGCCGCGGGCGGCGACGAAGAAGGGCTCGGGCACCGCGAGCGACACGAGGATCGTGGCGGGGAACCCCTCGTCCACCTCGGGCGACGGCTGCTCCGGCAGGTCGACGAAGGCGTTCTCTTCGGTGATGGGATCGCCGACCTCGGCCGGCGCGTTGGCGTCCGCGATCCGCTGCGACGACGGCGGTGACACGGCCGCGGGCAGCCGGGGCGGGGCCGGGTTCTGGAAGGTGACGGTGACGTCGACGATCGCCCCCTCGACGAACGCGAGCCCCTGCCGCAGCTTGCCGGCCAGGTGCCGCTCGTGGACGATCCGCCGCGCGAGCGCCGGATCCGCCGCCGCCACGTCGTCTCGGCCCGGATCCGCGGGCAGCGGGCCGACGAAGACGCGGCCGCTCCGCAGATCCGTGACGGCGACCCGCTCCGCCTGGAGACCGGAGATCGACGCGGCCACCAGGACGCGGATCGCCTGGACGCGGGCGGGCTCGAGTTCCGCACCGGGCTGGGTGCGCACGTTGACGCTCGCGGTCGGCAGGGGTGCCGCCCCGAGGCTGCCCGACGGTCGATCGTCGCCCGCGTAGAGCACGGCGGCCCGCTCGATGCCCGGCATGGAGCAGATCACATGCGCGAGCTCCTCCTGGACGGCCACGCGGAGCATCTCCTCCTGCACGGCCCGGCTCTGCCAGGGGCTGTTGTTCTCGAGGGCCCGCCGCAGGCTGCTGCCGAACTCGCGAGGCAGCGCCTCGGCGTCGACCAGGGCCCGCATGTAGGCGCTCTGCCGCGGCCGTGGCACCCAGACGCGGCCCGCCTCGGTGCGATGGCCGGTGAGCTGCGCGCGATCGAAGGCGGCCTCGACGATCGCGAGTTCCGACGAGGGCAGGACCGTTCCCGGGAGGAGTTCGACCTCCTCGCTGATCGGGCGGTCGCGGAGGAGCCATGCGGCCCAGCCGAGGCTGGCGGCGACGAGGCCGATCCCCACGATCTGCGCCGGTGTCACCCGCGGCCTGCCGCGCCGGGTCTCGTCGTCGTGATGGTGCATCGGCGTGTCGGATTCTGCTGGGGGTTCGGGCGGGCGGCGGTCAGGCGGCCTGCCGCTGGTGGCCGCGCCGCGGCAGGTGCAGCGTCACGGCGGTGCCCCCTTCGGGACAGCCGCGACAGGCGAGCGTGCCGCCGAGCCGCTCGGCGAGCGGGCGGACGGCGGTGAGGGAACCGGGCGGGTCGCCCGCGGGCCCCGGGCCCGAGTCGGCCACCTCGATCTCGAGGCCGGCCGTGCCGGCGACGCTCGTCACGACCACCCCGCGGAGCCGGGGCGGCGCGGCGGTGGACGCCTCGCACGCGGCCGCCACGAGCGACCGCAACAGGTCACCGAGGGGCCCGGCCTCCCCGGCCGTGACGTGCCCGGCGCCGGTGTCGAGCGTGACACCGACCGGCGGCAGGCCGCGGCCGCGCCGTTCGGCGACGATCTCGGCGACCAGCGGCGCGAGCAGGTCGGTCAGTGGCGTGCCGGCGGCCGCGGTCCGCAGGGGCAGCAGGTGCGGCTCGGCGGCAGGACGCTGCTGGCGGGAGGGGCGCGGCATGGGAATCCTTTCCCGTGGGTGCGTGGCGGTGTGGGGTCGAGCCGCGTTGGTCAGGCGGCCCCGTGCGGCTGGAGGCGGGCCGTCGCGCCGCAGGTCTCGTCCATGAGCCAGCGGTTGACGTCGCCGAGCGTGGCCCGAGAAAGTTCGCCGCCCCGCTGGTAGATCCGCACCGCCAGCGTGCCGCCGGCGGCGTGAAACAGTCTCAAGGTCCGGTCGAACCGGCCGGTGTCGGCCGCCACGGCGGCGGCGCGGCAGCAGAGCAACAGCGGCATCCGTCGCACCTCGTGGAGCCGCGCGAACGCCGCCTCGTCGAGGGGGAACGGGCCACCGAGCGAGACGGCGCCGGCGAAGGCATCGGGTTGCTGGCAGGCCATGCGGAAGGCTTCGGTGCCACCGGCGGCATGGCCGACGAGCCAGATCCGCCGGGGGTGGATCGAGAGCCGGTCGCGAACGCGATCGATCGCCCGCCAGGTCGCCGCACCGCCGCGGGCCGGCTGGACGGCGACGTAGTTGCGGAGGCTCAAGCGGATCATGGCCCGGCCGAGGTCGAACCGGCGGGCGGGATCGGGGAGCCAGACGACCAGCGGATAGTCGTAGCCGGGCTCGTAGCCCTGCGGCACGAAGACCCGGGCATCGCCCGTCCAGTCGGCGAGCGGCCCCCGGCCCGTCGGGCTCGTACGGCGGGACCGAGCTGCGGCCTCGATCGGGGGCCTGCGGCGCATGGCGATGTCTCCACGGGGCTGGGTCGACGGGACGGCGGGTTGTAGCGGAACCCCGCGCCACGAAACAACGGCAACGCAGGCTCATTCCGGCGGTCTCGGCAAGCCAGGAAAAAGGGGCGGAGCGGGCGGCCGGCTTTACGGCTGCAGGGGCGGCTGGCTTTACGGCTGCAGGGGCATCCCTGCCCCCTGCAGCCTTCGCGGCCCTCCGGCCTCCGGCCGCGGCCGCCGGCCGCACCTCCGGGCGGCCGCGCTCGTGCGCGGTGTTGCGCGCGAAGTTCGTTCAGACGAATCGATGCCTTGCCACCGCCATCGTTTGGCTGCGAGGGGTTGCCCGTGCCGAGCGAGCGGCGTAGGAAACCGAGCGAAGCCCGGAGGGCGAAAGCGAGGTTTCCTCCGAGCGACCGGAGGGCAGGATGCCCGCAGGGAGCGTCCGGCGAGATGGCACGGGCGACCCCGAGCCAGCACGACCCGAGGCGCAGGCACCGTCCGGCGAGTTGGCATGGGCAACCCCGAGCCAACATCCCAGAGGTCAGGCCGTGGCCGTGAGCCGATCCATCGCGGCCACGAGCTCCTTGACCGCCGCCACGCTCTTGTCGAGGCCGGCCCGCTCGTCGGGCAGGAGATCGAGCTCGATCACCCGCTCCACCCCGCCGCTGCCGAGGATCACCGGCACGCCCACGAAGTAGCCGCCCACACCGTACTGCTTGTCGCAGTAGGCGGCGACGGGCACGAGCCGCTTCTTGTCGCGCACGATCGCCTCCACCATCTGCGTGGTCGCGGCGGCCGGCGCGTAGTAGGCGCTGCCCGTCTTGAGGAGCCCCACGATCTCGGCGCCCCCCGTCCGCGTGCGGTCGACGATCTCGGCGAGCCGCTCCGGACGGATCAGTTGCGTGACCGGAATGCCGCCCACGCTCGTGCAGCTCGGGATCGGCACCATCGTGTCGCCGTGGCCGCCCAGCAGCATGGCCGAAATGTCCTCCACGCTCACGCCCAGTTCCATGGCCAGGAAGGCGCGGTAGCGGGCGGTGTCGAGGATCCCCGCCTGCCCCATCACGCGGGCCGCCGGAAAGCCGGTCACCTGGAACGTGCGCTGGACCATCGCGTCGAGCGGATTGGAGACGACGATCACGATCGCCTCCGGACTGGTGTCACGGATCTTCGCGGCCACGTCGCCCACGATCCGGGCGTTGGTCGAGAGCAGGTCGTCGCGGCTCATGCCCGGCTTGCGGGCGATGCCGGCGGTCACCACCACGACGTCGCTGCCGGCCGTGGCCGCCCAGTCGGTCGTGCCGGTGAGCCGGGAGTCGAAGCCCATGATCGGCGCGGCCTGGAACAGGTCGAGCGCCTTGCCCGCGGGCATCCCCTCGGTGGCCGGGATGTCGAGCAGCACCACGTCGCCGAGTTCGGCGGCGGCGGTCCAGTGGGCGGTGGTCGCGCCGACGTTGCCGGCTCCGATGATCGAGATCTTCGCGCGTCGCATGGAGGGCTCCGAGGGGAAAAACGGGAGGAACGTGAGCGGGCGAGGGTCGTCAGCGGCCGTCGGAGCCCGCGCCGGAGGGCGGGTCGTCGCCGCGGATGTCGACCCGGTCGGGCAGTTCGGCCCGCGATTGCTTGATCGCGCGATTGACCGACCGGTTGCTCGAGAGCAGCCCGAGGCCGAACACGGCCGCCAGGGCCGCGATGGCCGCGACCCCGACGATCAGGGCGGTGTTGCGGGAGGGATCAACGGTCGGCGGCGTCCAGATGCCCTGCGGCCCGACGACCAGCGTCGTCTGCTGCCGCTCCGTCTCGGCGACCAGATGGTCGCCCTTGTCGACCGGCGCCTCGAAGGCGTAGGCGTATCGCTTGAAGGCGAAACCCGGCACCCGGACCGGCTCGTTGATCCGGTCGCCGCTGGGCATGCCGGGCGACAACTCCCGCACGCAGCACACGATCGGGAACGTGTTCTGCATCCGGCCGTCGATGTCCAAGAGCGGCGTGTCGACGAACACGTACAGTTCCCAGTAGTGGTCGCTCCCCACCTCCTGGCGACGGTAGGCGTCGTCGATCGCGACCCGCGTCGCCCGCAGCGCCGTGCCCTGGATCACGACCGGATCCCCGCGGTGCGTCGGGAAAAACCTGCGGCCCGGATCGATCAGTTCCAGATAGTCGGTGGGGTCGCCCGCCGCCGTCGCGACCGCCTTCGGCTCGGTGCGGCCCACCGCCGCCAGGGCGGCATAGAAGGCGGCGGTGTCGCCCCGCACCAGCTTCTGGCCATCGGCCACCGTGTCGAACAGGCCGTAGTCAAAGCCCGTCTTGCCGAGGGGCGTGTCGGGATACCAGCCGATCCCGGCGGCGGCGACCACGAGGCCGGGCCGGGCTTCGGGCCACGAAGCGGCGTCGGCCGGTCCACCGGCCGGCCGCGGGGCCGCGGCGCTCGACAGCGGCAGACCGAACGCGCCCGCGGGCTCGTCGATCGGCTGCCAGCGGGCCCACGACGAGGGTGCCGCCGTGGTGAGCACATCGACGACCAGCCCCCGCTCGTCGACGATCCGGACCACGTCGTAGGAGGCTTTGCCCAGCCGCTCCGCGAGTTCCGCCGAAACCTTCTGCGGCGCGACGAACGTGGCCCGACCGCGCACGGCCACGAGTGTGTCGGCGATCGCGACCGCTTCACCGGCGGCGGGAACCTTCGCGGCGGCCGCCCGCCAGCCGGCGGTGAGATTGGCCGGTGCGTCGATCCGCTGGAGAACCTTGACGACCACCGCCTCGGCCTCCGGGCTCCACTCCCCGGCCGACTCGATCACGGCCCGCCGCGGCCGGTCGATCTCGCGCAGCACGAGAAATGACGCCACGTCGCCTGCCGGCCGCTCGTCGGCCGGCAGGCCGCGGCCCCCGCCGGCCGCAACCAGCAGGACCCCGAGCATCAGTCCGCATCGCCACGCCGTCATCGGGCCGTTCATCGGTTGTCTCCGTCGGGTTGTCGGCCGCCCGCCTCTTCGTCCGCCGCGACACGCCGCAGCAACTCGCCGACCGAGACCGTCTCGACCCCGGCCAGGGCCGCATCGAGATCGTCTGCCTGCGGCAGGGCCCGTCGCTTGCGGCCGGCGGCGAGGAAGCCGATCGCGATCGTGCCCACCAGCGCCAGCATCGTAACAACGCCGATGACCGCCAGCGAGAGGTCCCACCATCCGGCCTCCGATGCGACGCCCCTCACCGCCGGACGGGCGGGCGCGCGTGCCAAGAGGAGCGGGGCCACGCGGACGCCGTCGGCGGCGCGGTAGGCCATGTTCTTGAAGAAGCAGCCGTCGACGACGACCGGTTCCTGGATCTCCATCCCCGTCGCCATGCCTGCGGGCAGTTCGAGGAGGTGGACGATGACCGGCGAGGCCGGCCCCCCCTCGGGCTCCAGCCAGCCCTGCCAGTACTCGTCGATCGAATAGTTGTTGTCCGGCGCCCGCAGCTTCTCCAGCCGCCGGAGCGTTCCCCGAAACCGCACGGACCGACCGCGGAACGACTTCGGCTGGCCGAAGATCTCGGTGAAGCCCACCTCCTGGGGCGGCGGCAGGCTGCGGCCCTCGTAGCCCTGCAGCGTGAGGAGGCTTTCCAGCCAGGCGTCCTCGTCGGCCTGGCGGAAGAAGGTCGCGTCGCGGACGCGGCCGAGCGACGTGGTCGACGCCGAAAGCTCCTCGCGGCGGGCCTCGGGCGGCTCGTCGTCCGGCAGGATGACCAGCTCATCGGCCGCGGGCGGCGGCCCCGCCACCACCTCGAGCCGCGTGTCCACCTGAGGCTCGGGCCGGGGCCCCGGCTCGCCGGGGGACCGCGTGAACAGTTCGACCGCGATCACCACGATCACCGCCGGCGGCATGAAGGCCCAGAACAGCCGCCGATGGTCTCCGGTCGAGAGGAAGTTCCGCGGACGAGGCGGGGAGCCGGCCGCGGCGTCGGCGGCCGGCAGCGGCAGCCCGGGAAGATCGGCCGCGGTCACGAAACCGTCCGCTGCGGGGCGGCTCCCGGTGCAGGGGCCTCGGCCATTCGTTTCTGCCGCCGCATCTCCCGCCAGACGTAGGCCGCGAACGATCCGGCCAGCGTGAAGGGCATCGCGAGCATCAAGAGGATGCTGTAGAAGTAGCCGCGGGCCATGTTCAGCCCCTGGGGATCGGACGTGTTGACGCCGTCCTTGCAGTTGGGGCAGCCCCAGGCGTCGGCCGCCGTCAGGAGCACGACGACGGCGACCGCCACAGCGACGTGGATCGCGAACTTTCTCATGCCAGGATTATAGCCGCCCCTGCCGGCCCGTCGCCCCGAGGCCGCCCCGGGTCCGGGCCTCGGCCGGTTGCGAGCCCGGGCCAGGCCTCCGCGGCTACGTCGGGCCCGGCAGCCCGGCCGCGGCGGGCAGGTGGTAGAGCATCGCGTAGATCACGACCCCGGTCACGGAGACGTAGAGCCAGATCGGCATCGTCCACCGGCCGAGCCGACGGTGGGCTTCCCAGCGGCCTTTCCAGGCGAGGAAGAACATCCGCAGGGCGAGCACCGGCACCGCCACGGCGAGGAGGATGTGGGAGATCAGGATCGCGAAGTAGACCGGCCGAACCACCCCCGCGCCGCGAAACGGCACGTGCCCGACCAGATAGTGGTAGGTCAGGTAGCAGGCGAGGAACACGGCCGATGTCACGAAGGCCGCGACCATCGCCGCCCGATGCGCCCGCACGTTGCCCCGCTTGATGAAGCTCCAACCAGCCACGAGGAGCACCGCGGCGAGTGAGTTGAGCACCGCATTGGTGGTGGCGAGCGGGTGGATGCCGGCGGCGGCGACGGGCGTGGTGAGCAGCATGATCATGGATTCGCTCCGGCCTCGCTCCCCTTCCCTGCCGCCGCCGCCTCGTCGGCGAGCACCTCGCGGATCAGGTCCTTGAGCAGTTGCACCCGCTTGGGATCGGTGAGCGAGTAACCACCCCGGAGTTTTCCTTCCCGGTCGAAGACGACGCCCTTCTCGGCGTGCACGCCCACCTCGACGGGCAGCTTGAACAGTCCCGTGCCGACCCGCGTGATCGTCTCCATCTCGCCCGTGAGAAACTTCCACCGGCCGGCGTCGGCCTGGAAGCGGTCGGCATACCGCCCCAGCGCCTCGGGCGTGTCGTTGGCGGGGTCGCAGGTGAGGCTCACTGCCATGAAGTCCGGGTCGCCGATCTCCTTGAGGATGTCGGCGATCGCCTGGTTCTCCCGGAAGCAGGGCCCCGGGCAGTTGGCGAAGAACACGGCGCCCAGCCAGACCTTGCCGGCGAGCGCGTCGGAGGAAAACTCCGCGCCCGTCTGGTCGGTGAGGGTGAAGGGAGCCGTGGGGTCCACGGCTGCGACGAACTCCGGATCAGGCTCAGGCTCGCCGACCACGGCCGCCGGCCGCTCGGCACAGCCGGCGAGGAGCAGGCCCAACAAGCTCACGCGGAAAACCGATGTTCGTCTGAGCGTCATGCCCACAGTATAGGAGCATCGCCCGCTTGCAGAGAGCCGCCGAAGCATCATCCAGCATGGGTCGGGGTCGCCCGTGCCATCTCGCCGGACGTTCGCTGCGGCCATCCAGGCCTCCGCTCACTCGATGCTGCCCTCGCTTCGCCTTCCCGGCTGCGCTCGGCCAGCAACGCCGCTCGATTGGCACGGGCGACCCCTCCCAAGGGGCTTTTCTCAGTGTGCCGCCGGGGCCGCGTGACCGGCGTCGCCGGATGCCTTCTCCAGCACGAGCAGGTCCGATGGGCGGGCCATGTGGATCGCCCGCTCCTGCGCGGCCATCCGATTTCGCAGCCCGACGTCGGGCACGAGCATGATCACCAAAAACAGCGCCATCATCGCGGCCGGGATGGTGAGCACGTACTTCCAGTTGGCTTCCCACCAGACGTGCATGAAGAACAGCACCACGAGCATCGCCTTGGTGCAGGAGACGGCCATCATGAAGGCCCAGCCGACCTGCGGCTGGTCCCGCCAGGGCCAGGCCGGCGAGTAGGTGAGGAACGACATCGTGGTCAGAAAGCAGAGCGCGATGAAGACGGCGATGTATTTGCCGATGCCGCCGTGGGCATGGTCTTCGTGGCCGGCGGCGTGATCATGGGTTGCGTGGTCGGACATGAGGTGCCTCGGAAAGGGGCTGCGACGCCCGCGATTCAGAACAGATAGAGGAGCGGGAACAGGAAGATCCACACCAGATCGACGAAGTGCCAATACAGGCCGGCGTTCTCAATCATGCCCGCGTTCGCCGGCCCGAGCGTGCGGCCCAGGAGCACCACGAACACGATCAGCCCCACCACCACGTGGATGGCGTGGAAGCCGGTGAGCAGGAAGTAGGTGCTGGCCCACATGTTGCCGCCCGGGATCACGATCGGAAGCCGCAGCCAGGGAAAGGCGTCGTTGATCCCGTGGGCATGGCCTCCGCCGTGGCTGCCGGCCCCCTCGGCGGGCAGCGGCGCGATCTGGTCGGCCACCACGGCCATGTCGAAGGCCTGTTGCTTCGGGTCGGCCACCATCGTGCGGACCTGCTGCAGCGCCGTGCGGGCGGCCCGCTGCTCGTCCGAGAGTTTGTCGGCCGGGGTCTCGTCGAGTTCCTTGAGCCGGCCGATGATCGCCGGCTCGCCGAGCCGGGCGCGGACGGCCGAGCCGTAGTAAAGATCCGGCCGCTCGTGGATCAGGCCGTGGGGCGCCCAGGGGAAGATGCCGTGGGAAAACTTGGCCTGATACTCGTAGGCCTTGACCCCGAGGAAAAGGGTGCCGAGCACGAGCGTGAGCACCATCCAGAGCTTGGCCAGGCCGGTCTTGTTGGCCTTGGCGGCCTCCAACGCCAGCACGATGGTGACGCTCGAGCAGATCAGCACGAACGTATTGAAGGCGCCGATCGGCTCGGAGAGGTGGACGTGGTGCGGCCGCGGCCAGATCGCCGCCCCGAACCGGAGCACGATGTAGCTGCCCAGCAGCGCCGCGAAGAACATGATCTCGGTCGACAGGAACAGCCACATGATCAGCTTGCCGCGGGTCAGCGGCAGGCCCGGCTGGTACTGGAGGTGGACGTGGCCGTGATGGCCGTCGTCGTGGCCGCCGGCGTGGCCGTGGTCGTGCGGGAGCGAGATGGCTGGGGAGCTCATGGGGGTTTCCGGATCAGGAGGCGAGCGCGGTCAGCGACGCGGGGCCCCCGAACACGACCGCCGCGGAGAGCAGGCCGAGCAGGGCGCCCAGGGACGAAAGGAGGAGGAATCGGGCCGAGGCGTCGTCGCGACGGACGGCGAAGTTCACCGTCGCCAAAAGATACACGCCGGCGGCGACGGCCGCAGACAGGAACATGCGCACGCTGCCGGAGGGCACCGCGAGCACGAGCGCCGCGGGCATCAGGGCCAGGGCGGCAGCCAGGGCCTGGCCGGCGGCCCGCAGGCCGGTGGGGTCGACGACCGTGAGCATCCGGGCCCCGGCGGCCGCATATTGGGCCCGGTAAATCCAGGCGATCGCCATGAAGTGCGGAAACTGCCAGAGGTAGAGTACGGTCGCCAAGGCCCCCACGGCCAGCGCCCCACGGGCGTCGCCCGCCGCGAGCCGGGCTGGCCCGTCGGCCGCGAGCCAGCCGATCGCCACCGGCAGTGCGCCGGCGACGGCGCCCACCGCGGTGTTCAGCGGCGTGACCCGCTTGAGCGGCGTGTAGATGAGCACGTAGAGCAGCCACGTGGCGACCGCGGCGGCGGCGGGTTGCCAGCCGGCGGCGAGCCAGCAGGCGGCCGTGCCGACCGCAAACGTCAGCGCCGTCAACCACCAGGCCGCCGAGACGGTCAGTCTGCCCGCGACGAGCGGCCTGGTGGCCGTGCGTTTCATGAGCCGGTCGGTGCTTCGCTCCAGGATCTGGTTGGCGATGCTCGAACTCGCCGCCACGAGCGCCGTGCCCGCGAGCACCCACAGGAGCCCGGCGGGGTCGGCCGGGCGGCCGGCGGTGAGCCAGGCGGCGGCGGCGACGGTGGCCAGCACCATCACCGCGATCCGCGGCCGCACCAGCCGCGAACCGTCGGCCAGCGTGGCCGCCAGCCCGCGCGGGGCGTCGGCCGCGAGTGCCGGCGGCGCGACCGCGACGGCACAGGCCGGAAGTTCGGCGGCGAGGGTCGGCGGTGTCATGCGGTCACCCTCCGCGCCCCGCGGAACGCGGCGGCCGGGACCGCGTCGCGGACCGAGGCGGGCATGGTGCCCGCGGCGGTCAGGGCGAGGGCGACACCCGCGCCGAGGATCACCATGCCGAGCACGGCGTGCGCCGTGACGATCACCGCCCCCGGGCCGCTGCGGGCGACGATCGGCTCGGCCATCCGCCAGGCGTCGGGCAGGAACGCCGAGGGCACGCCGTACTTCGCGATCCAGGTGCCGATGCCGAGGGCCAACTGACAGGCCACGAACGCCATGGCGAGCAGGCTCCACCGCCACGCCCCGCGGTTGCCGCCCCGGTAGGTCGCCGCCAACACCGCGACGGCCAGCCCCGCCACGATCAGCCCGCCGACCACGTGGGTGCCGACGAGCGCATGAAACACCCGCGGCGGCGTGGCCGGGTCGAGGTGCCGCAGCTGGGCGCCGGCCACGAGCTGGGCGTAAGCGGCGACCGGCAACGCGGCGCACAGTCCCGCGGCCACGCGAGGCACGGCAGCGGGGCCGGGCCGCCGCGTCAGCACCGCGAGCGCCACCGCCACGGCGAAGAACAGCGGCCCCGTGCAGGCGTGGATCTTGGCCACGGTGGTGTCGTCGAGCAGCACCCGGGCGCCGCCCAGGCCGCCCTGCACCACGACGAGCGCCACCGCCGCCACCGCCAGCCAGCGGACGGTCGGCCCCACGGGATATCGCCAGCCGACTCCGGCCAGCGCGAGCGCGATCAGCCCCACGAGGGCGCCGAGCAACCGGTGGCCGTGCTCGAGAAACAGATCCCAGGGCCCGCCCAGCCATTCGGCCAGCGGAAACAGGAACATGTTGTGGCCGTAGGTGGCGGGCCAGTCGGGCACCGCCATCGCCGCCTCGTAGGTGGTCACGAGCGCCCCGAACGAGAGCAGCACCGCCGTGGCCGCCACGAGCAGGCAGGCGACGAGGTGGGGCAAGTTGAATCGCGAAAGTCTCATGGTGCCTGCGAGCCCAGCAGCACGAATCGGCAGGCGAAGGGACTGGCGGAAGCTCGACGAGCCTTGGAGATTTCGCTCACAGGGGGATTGCATCGCCAGTCGAGGCATTGCGAAATATCCCGGCGAGAAGACTTCTGCCATCCCGAAGCCGGTGGTTCACCGCCGGGCTCAGCGATCCTTTCAGTGTGACGCCGCCGCTGCCGCGGCGGCCGCGGCATTCGGCGGATCGGTCTGCATCAGGTGATCCTTGTCGTCGACGCCCGGCACCGAGTACTCGTAGGGCCCGCGATAGACGACCGGCTGATAGTCGAAGTTTCCGTGGCCCGGCGGGCTCGGGGCCGTCCACTCCAGGCCGTTGGCGTTCCACGGGTTCCGATCGGCCACCGGGCCGAAGAACATGCTCCAGAAGAAGTTGGCCGCGAAGATGATCTGCGTGGCCACCATGCCGATGGCGCAGTAGGTCATGAAGGCGTTCATCGGCTGGAGGTGGTGGAAGGTCTCGTAGTGGTAGGCGTCGGCCAGCCGCCGCGGGAAGCCGACCGCGCCCAGGATGTGCATCGTGAAGAACGTGCCGTTCAGGAAGAGGAACGTGAGGAAGAAGTGCACCTTCCCCCAGAACTCGTTCATCGTCCGGCCGAACATCTTCGGGTACCAGAAGTAGATCGCCGCCCAGACGCCCATCGCCGTGCCGGCGAACAGGACGTAATGGAAGTGGGCCACGATGAAGTAGGTGTCGTGGATGAAGATGTCGACCGGAGTGGCGGCCATGAAGATGCCCGACAGGCCGCCGATGATGAACATCGAGACGAACGAGAGGGCGAACAGCATCGCGGTCGTGAACTGGATCTTGCCACCCCAGACGGTGCCCAGCCAGTTGAAGGTCTTCACGGCGCTGGGCAGCGCGATCATCATCGTCGAGACCATGAAGGTGATGCCCAGGGCGGGATTCATGCCCGACATGAACATGTGGTGGCCCCAGACGATGAAGCCCAGGCCGGCGATGCCGGCGATCGAATAGACCATCGGCCGGTAGCCGAACAGCGGCTTGCGGGCGAAGCAGGTCAGGATGTCGCTCACCATGCCCATCGCCGGCAGGATCATGATGTAGACCGCGGGGTGGCTGTAGAACCAGAACAGGTGCTGCCACAGCAGCGGCTGCCCGCCGCCCGGCCCGGCCACGGCGTTGTTGACGATGTTGCCCTCGGGGGAGAAGAAGCCGGTGGCGAACATCCGGGCGGCCAGTTGCATGAACCCGGCCGCGGTGAGCACCGGCAGGGCGAAGGCCTGGAGGACGGCCGTGATGAACATCGCCCAGATCGTCATCGGCAGGCGGAACATCGTCATGCCCGGGGCCCGCATCAGGATGATGGTGGTCATGTAGTTGACGCTGCCGAGCATCGAGGACACGCCCACGAAGGTCAGGCCGATGAGCCAGAGCGTCTGCCCCCAGCCGCTGCCCGGCGACGAAGCGACATTGGTGGAGAGCGGCGGATAGCTCGTCCAGCCGCCCGCCGCCGCCCCACCCTCCACGAAGAAGCTGGCCCCGAAGGCGATGAAGGCGGGCCACATGAACCAGTACGACAGCATGTTGAGCGTCGGGAAGGCCATGTCGTCTGCGCCGATCATCAGCGGGATCAGGAAGTTGCCGAAGGCGCCCGCCAGGATCGGGATGATCACCAGGAAGATCATCACCGTCGCGTGCATGGTGAAGAGCATCGTGTAGAACTCGGGCGCCATCTGCCCGCCCTCCTGGGCGAAGAGCTTGCCCACGACCGGCACGTCGGACCACGGCCAGGCCACCTGCCAGCGGACGGCGAGCGCCAGCAGGCCGCCGATCAGGAACCACAGCAGGGTCGAGAACAGAAACTGCAGCCCGATGACCTTGTGGTCCTTGGAGAACACGTAGGTCGAAAGAAAGGTCGCCACCGACCCCGACTTCTTGGCCGCGGCATGGCCGTGCTCGGTCGTGGTGGTGGGAACGGTGACGGTGCTCATGGCAGGTCTCCGGATGGCGGGCTGGGGAGTGTCGGGCGAGGGTGGACGGTGGTGAACGGACAGGAACGGGTCAGTTGGCGACGATCTCGCCGCTGGCCTCGGCGATGGGCTGGGTGGCGTCCTGCTCCGCGGTCTTCCGCGCGAGCCAGGCGTCGAACTCGGGCCGGGTCACGAACGTGATCCGTCCCTTCATCTTGTAGTGGCCCCAGCCGCACAGCTCGGCGCAGACGATGTCCCAGCTGCCGGTCTCGGTGCCCTTGAACCAGACGGGGATCTTCATCCCCGGCACCGCGTCCTGCTTGATGCGGAGATTCGGCAGGAAGAAGCTGTGCAGCACGTCCATGCTCTTGAGCTGCACGAGCACGTCCTCGTCCACCGGCAGGTGGAGGTCGTTGACGAGGTGGAGGTCGTCGGGCGTGCCGAGCAGGCCGTCGCGGCCCGGATACCGCAGCCGCCACTCGAACTGCCGGGCCACGACCTCGACGGTGGGCGGCATGTCGGGCCGCCGCATCTTGACGTTGGCCCAGGCGTTCATCTGGTAGATCGCCAGAAACAGGAGCGTGGCGGCCGGGATGATCGTCCAGACCACCTCGAGCGTGTGGCTGCCGTGGATGTAGATCGCCTTCTCCCCCTGTCGGGCCGCGGCGTCGTATTTCCACATGAACCAGAACAGCAGCACCTCCGTGGCCACGAAGACCACGCCCGTCAGCGCGAGGATGAAGTAGAAGAGCGAGTCGATCTCGTGGCCGTGGGCGGAGACGTCGCTCGGGAGCCAGACGTTGATCGACGGGGCGACGGCGAACGTCGCCACCCCGAGCACCGGCACGGCCAGAAACAACAGGGCCCAGAACATCCCGGACAGCCGCTTCATCGCTCAGTTCTCCTCGCTCGCCGGAGTCGCCTTGCTCGCCACCAGACCGCCCACGGTGCTCGGCTGGGCCGCCACCGCCCGGTCGGCGCCGAGTTCGCCGTCGAAGTCGTAGGGCAACGAGCGGATGTAGTTGACGATGTGCCAGATGTCCTCGGGGGCCACCGTGCCCTTGGCGGCGGGCATCGGGGCGCCGTTGATGCCGGCGTGGATCCGGTAGTAGAGGTCGAGCGGCCGCCGGCCACCGCGGTAGATGCCGTGCCGCAGGTTGCGCGGCGGGATCGTCCGGGGCTTGAGCGCGTCGCCGTCGAGCACCTCGTGGAACGCCGCCGCCCAACGCCGTTCCTCGACATCGGCGTCGCCGGTGGCCACGGCTGCGAGCTTGGTCTCGATCTTGACGATGTTCTTGTTCCAGTCGTCGTAATCGTTGGCCTGGCCGTCGCCGAGCGCCGTCACGCCGTGGCACTTCACACAGTTGGCCTTGTCACCGTGGAACAGCTCCCGGCCTTTGGCGATCGAGGCCGCGAGGTCGATCTCGGCCGGCATCTCCGGCACCTCGATCAGTTCCTCGGCTGCGGAGGCCCACTTGCCGGCGATCGGCTCGAGAATCTCCCCGACCAGAAACTCGCGCGTCTCCTTGAGTTTGCCCTCATCCTCGTCGTCGAGCTCGAAAAAGTATTGCATCAACGCGATCTCGGTTTCGCCGCGGATGCTCAGATACTTGACATATTCCACGAGGGCGTCGACCTCGCCCGGGCTGAGCAGGGCGAACGACGGCATCGAACTCCCGGCCACGCCGTTGTGCAGCACCCGCACGAGGTCGGCATGCGTCGGCTTGCTCGACCGCTCGGTGCTCTTGAACTTGAACACGCCCGGCCGGTAATCCCGCGGATAGGGATTGAGGAACGCCGCGGTCGGCCCCAGGCCGTCGCCGGTGATGCCATGGCAGTGGACGCAGTGCTCGCGGTAGAGGCCGTTCTTCCGGCCCACGATGTCGCTGCGGACCGGACCGGCCGCGAGCCTGAGCTTGGCGGGATCGAGCCCGGTCTCAGGGAGGCAGACCGGCTCGTCGGGCGTGCCGAACATCGCCGTCAGGATCGTCGCCACCTGCCGCTTCTGGACCGGAGTCAGGGCGAGCTCCGCCGACACGGAATCCTTTTCGGCCGACGGCGCGGTGGCCTCCACCATGTTGAGCCGGAACGAGGCCGGGGGAGTCGGCGCACAACCGCCGGCCACGAGAAGGGCCGGCACGAGGACGACACAGGCGAGACGAAGGTGGTTGCTCATGGCGAACATCGGGGCGACGGCGAAACGGGTGACGGAATGGGAAACGTGATCCCGGCCTAGCCCCCCAGGGCCGCGGCCGGCACCTCGAGGGTGCCGAGGTCCTTGACCTCGTCGGGCTGGAGGGTGATCTGAAACCGGCCCTTGGGCGACCACTTGAGTTCCGGCCGGTCGAGCTTCAGACCCCCGGCCGAGCGGGCGTGCCAGACCTGAAACTCGAGCGGCTCACCCGCGGGCAGGTCGGGGATCGCGAACGAGCCGTCGGCGGCGGACACCGCGACGTAGCCGTCCTTGCGGAACACGGCATAGGCCTTCATCCACGGATGGATGTTGCACGTGACCGAGACGGGCATGCCCGTCTCCGCGTTGGGCGCGTACACCGTGCCCTCGCCGGCGGGGATCAGTTGGTTGAAGCTGCTGCCCGAGATGTTCGTGTTGTGGCCGACGGAATCGCTGTTGTGGACGTCCACCGGCTGCCCCACGCGGGCCGCGAACACCGGCGAGAGAAACTCGCAGTTCTTTTGATCCAAGACCAGCTGCTCGGTCGGGACGGGGTTCTTGACGCGGCTCGACTTGCGGACGAAGAGCACGACGTCGGCGAGGCCCTTGGTCGCCGCATCGACCCGCAACGACTGGTCGTAGAGCTTCATGCCGTCCTTCGAGCAGACGGCCATGTCCTTGTCCACGACGAGCGGCTTTTTCTCGCCGGGCGTGCCCGCGAAAAGGAATCGTCCCTTGAGCGTGGCCCAGCCGGTGCCGGTCGCCACGGCCGCCTGGGTGGCCTCCCCCGCCGCCTCGCCGGCCGTCAGGACGTCGCGGAGTTTCGCTGCCGCAGCCATGTCCGGAACCGGTCCGACCACGCGACCGGAGCCGCAGCCGGCCCCCGCGAAGGCCAGCACCGCGGCCACCAGCAGCGGCCCTGCGGTCCGGCGGGACGCGATCCGACCCGACGACGTCAGCAGCTTCGGTGTCACTTGAACAGCCCCGCGTCGAGGACGATCTCGCCCATGTCGTTGTCGCCGGCCTTGATGGCCTTCTTCATCCGGCCCTTCTTCACCGACTCCTTCTTCCCGCCGATCGTCATCGAGTCGAGATAGCCCTTCTTCTCGTGCCAGAAGACGAGCTCGAGTTCGCCTGCCGGCAGGTCGGCGATCTCGAACGATCCGTCGGCCTTGGAGACGGTCGCGTACGGATTGTCACGAACGACGACCCAGCCCTTCATCCAGGGATGGATGTTGCAGGTCACCGCCACGGGGACCGCCTCATCGGAGGCGAACTTTTTCACCACCTGCCCGCCGGCGGGAATCAGCTCGTTGAAAGGGGTGTTTTTGACCGCCGCCATGTTGCTGTTGTGACCGACCGTGTCGGAGTTCTTGATCACGACCTCCTGCCCCGCCTGGACGAACAGCACGTGCGGCTCGAAGCGGCAGTTGTGGTTGTCAAGCACCGGCTTGGCATCCTTGGCGGCCGCGGCGAGCTCCGGCTTGACCTTCACGTTCTTGTCCCGGACGAAGACCACGACGTTGGCGACGCCCTTCCCCTCGCCGATGACGAGTTCCTCGGCGACGAGCTTGTGCTTGCCGCACACCTCGACGTCTTTGTCGACCGTGAGGGCCGCCGGCGCGGCCAGATCTCCGCCGAGCACGAACTTGCCCTTGAGCGTGCCCCACTCATCGGCACCCGCCGAAGCGACCAGCCCCCAGGCGAACACGAGGGCGAGCAGGAACGGGCGGGGGCTGGACGGCGCGGTCATGGCGATTCTCCGGGCGGGACTGGCAGGACGAAACGGAACGCGGGCCACCCCGCGCGACATGTCATTCTAAGCGGGCCGCCGTGGGGGACGAGCCAACGGCGGACGCGGCGTCGGTGGGGGCGGGAACCGGGGCCGACGCGGCCTCCTTGGCGGGTTCGGGCGCGACGGCCGGGGGCTTCGGCGGCTCGGCCTTCAAAAACGCCTCGAGCGACAGGTTTCGCTTCGCGAACAGGTCGAAGTGCATCAGCAGATCGGTGAGCGCATCCACCTGCTGCTCGCTCGTGCCCGCGTAGAGATCCTGGCTCACAGGCTTGTCGAACGGGATGTTGACCGGCATGCCCGTGTAGGGCAGGAATCGCTTCGGGTTGGCGATCCAGTCATGGACGTAGCCCGGCCGCAGCCGCTCGTGAATCCGCTCCAACTGCGGGGCCAATGCCTTGACGCTACCGGGCGGGGTGTAGTCGCCCACCAGGTGGCACTTCACGCAGTAGTTGGTGTTGGTCACGATCCTCAAAGCCCCTTCGAGATGGCCGGCCCGCGCCATCTCCTTCTGGGCCACGCTCGCCTCGTCGAGCCGCGGGTCGTAGACGTAGGGATACTCGGCGCCATCGACGGCCGCGAAGTAGTCGACCATGGTGGCGGCCTGCGCCGCGCTCCAGTTGAACTTCGGCATCCGCAGGACGGCCGGCGGACGGATGGTGTGCGGATTGAGGAGGAACTTGTGCAGCCAGGCCGACTGCACCTTGCCCCCCTCGCCGACCAGCGGGGGCGGCAACCAACCCCAGGCATCCTCGGGCTTGACGTTGGGGTTCACCTGCTTTTCGTCGGCGATCACGACGGGGAACAAGAGCCGCGCCAAATCGCCGCCCCGGGCGGGATAGTGACGGCCGGCCGCGATCGCCGCCGCGGGCACCAGCAGATTGGGGCCGCCCACCTGCCGGGCTTCCCCGTCCACGAGGGCGTCGTGCCACAGCATGATCGAGCGGTGGGGCACGGCCTCCTGGTCGTCCTCCTCGATCGCGATGCCGTCCTCGTCGACGAGTTGCGGGCGGCCGGTCGCGGGATCGAGCGCCGCCATCCCGACAAGCGACGCATGATGCCGGCCCGCGGGGTCGGCCTTCAGCGAGGCCTCGACTTGGGACGGCGTGAACCGCGGCGCCAGGAACGGATAGTCGGGGATCTCGCTGCCCTCACCCAGCGCGCCGGGTCGGAAGGCGACGTCCCAGCGGTCCATGGCGAGCGTGTGGCAGCCGCCGCAGTTGAACTGCTCGGCCACCACGAGCCCGTCGAGCCGGGCCTGCTCCCGCGGCGACGGCTGGTGGACGAACTGCGGCGCCGGCGGCTCGGCCACCAGACCGAGCACGAAGGTCATGACGGCCTCGCGCTGGGCGTCGTTGAACGGGAACTGCGGCATTCGGTACCGCTCGTTGTACGACTTGTTTTCGACCTTCTTGTAGTCGTAACTGCGGGGCGCCCGGAGCTTCTGCCAGAGGAAGCCCTCCCGCTCGTGAGCCAGCAGTTTTTCCAGGAAAAACCCGGTGTCGGGATCGACGCTGGCCGGATCGACGTGAACCTCGCCTTCCTTGACCACATAGGCCAGATCGGTCGCGAAGGGGTTCGCCTGGTCGGCGGCGTGGTCGGGTCCGTCGTGCGGCTCGGCGGCGTGACCACCGTGCCCATTGTCGCCGTGCCCACCGTGTCCGTGCCCGTGGCCGGCGGCGAGCTGGTGCATCACGAAATGGGAGGCCTGCTCGAACGCAATCCGCGACGACTCCTTGCGGCCCCAGTCGGCCAGGGCCGCACCAGCGGGCTTGGCATCCTCGAAGCCCGGGATGTCGTGGCAGGAATAGCAGGCGAGCTTGGCGAGGGTCTTCTTGCCGACATACGCCAGCAGCGTGGCATCGCGGCCGGCCCCGTCGAGCCCGACGAGCATCCGCTCGTCTCCCTTGATGGTCGTCGGCGCCGCGTCGATCCCCTTGGCGAGCACGGCCTCGGCCCTGGCGGTCGGGAACCGCTCCTTGAGGTAGATGAACGCGAGTTCGTCGAGAGCCTTGCGCTCTTCCGCCGACAGTCCGCCGGCCGAGGCCATGGGGAAGGGCACGGTGCCCTCGAGGGTCTTGACGTTCCACTCCGCCGCCGGCTTCCAGTCGCGGCCCGAGTTCATCAGGTAGGCCGTCGCGTCGGCGGCCGGGTCGGCGACGGTGCCGTCGGGGAGCTTCTCCGGCTCCAGCAGCACGTTGGGCATGATCGTCTTCGGGTGGTAGCGGGCCGGCTCGCGGAGCCAGCTGTAGAGCCATTCCTTCCCCTTCGGATGCGCGGCCACCTTTGCGCCGATCCGCGACAGATCGGGGCCGTGGGTGCTCTGCGCCTCGGGGAACTCGTCGTGCTTGTGGCAGGCCAGGCAGCCCCGCAGTTGGAACACCTTCTTGCCACGGGCGGCGTCCGGGGCCGCCGTGATGCCCCCGGCAGGCGCGATGTATTCGAAAGGCTCGCTCTCGGCGGCCAGGTAGTGGATCATCGACCGGATTTCAATCGGCTCGTACCGCCGCGACTCCTCGAGGCCCTTGCCCTCGAGGTGCTCCCAGAGGCCGAAGAACCGCGGCATCTTCGTCGACGGCCGGAACTCCTGCGGATTGCGGAGCCACGCGTAGACCCAGTCGAAGCCGAGCTTCGCGGCGGCATGCCGCAGGCTCGGGCCAACCTTGGGGAAGCTGCCCGGGGTCTCCTGATCCTTGAGCATCGCCGCCAGTTCGTGGGTCCGCGGCCGCAGTTTCCCGTCCTCGCCCGCGGTGGCGTCGGCCAGGATGGCCTCACGCAGCCGGTCACGGGCCGCACGACCATCGGGGCTGGTCCTGACCTCATTGGCCCAGCGCACGGCCGAGTCACCCAAGCCGGCCAGCCCGGGGTCGGCGGCGATCGCCGCGGCGACCTCGTGGTAGTTGGGGTTCAGCCGCATGTCCGGGCCGATCCGCTTGTCGGGTCCGGCCCAGCCGTTGATCTCGTGGCAGCCATAGCAGCCGTACTGCCGGATCAGGTGGTAGCCCTCGACGAGCTTGGGGGCGGGAGGCTCCGGAAACTTCTCGCTCGGCTCCAGATCCACCACCTGGTGGTGGCACTTCAGGCAGCTCGACTCCTCGAACCGCTCGGGCCGCATCGGGAAGATCCAGTGGTGGTTGTTGAACCACCCGTACTCCTCGTGCCAGCGATGGGCCTCCTTGGGAGAGTCGGGGGAGTGCGAGGCCCACTTGAAACTCGTTGAACTCCCCTGCCCCTCGTGGCAGATCGTGCAGCCGAAGGTCTTCATGGGGTGGGGGCTCGAGTCGCTCACGAACAAGTCGAGCCGCGGATGCGTGGAGTAGGGCTGAGGCACTCCCCGCCGAACCTTCAGCGAAAGCGGACTGCCCCAGCGGGGCGCCTCGAGCAACGAGGCGAAGGCGACGGAAGCCGCGGTGGCGCGGCGGCCATCCACTTCCTCGATCACGTCACCGGGCAGCAGGCCGGCCCGGGCGGCGGCCGACCCCGGCTCCGCGGTCTCGTCGGCGGCGGTCGCCTGGGCCGGCAGCACGACGCTCACGGTCGGGTCGTCGGCGGAGAACACCCCCCGCGGCGCGAGCCGAAGCCCGAACAGTGCCTCGAGGGCGTCGTTGTCGACCTCCGCGCGGCCGCGTCCGTCGCCCGCTGCCCGCGCCGCCTCGATCAGCTTGGTGGCCTGCTCGGCCGACGGCGTCGGCAGCGTGACCACGACCGACTCGGCCTCGGGGTAGGCGGGATCCTGCGGCCCGCCCGGGCGGGTCTTGTCCATGCCGCGGTGGCAGGTGACGCACCGGTCGAAGCGGGCCACGTTGCGAAAGTTGTTGTTGATGGTCAGGTCGGGCAGCCAAACCTGCTCGACCGCGAGAGGGCTGTTGAAGGCGTCGAGCACCGGCATCTCGAGCGCCGTCTTGCCCCAGTTGCTGCGTCGATCGTCGTAGGTCTTCTGCAGGGCCGCCAACTGCCCGCGATGGTCGGCCACCGCCTTCGCCGCCACGTCCTCGGGGGCGGTCATCCGTGCGAGCAGGGCCTGGAGGTCCTTGCGGTAGGTGTTGGCGGCCTGGAACGCCAGCGTCGCGTCACCCACCGCAGCCCGCTTGGCGTCGGCGATGCCGAGCAGTTCCGACTGCCGGGCGGCGGGCGCCTCGTCGGACACCGCCAGTTCGTAGTCGGCGCGGTTCTTGTCGAGCTCTGCCTTGCGGAGCTTGAGCCCGCCGGCCAACAGGTCTTCGCGGAACTTCGCCCGCTTCGCGATGTCGACCATCCGCTCGAGGAGATCGCCGCGGACCGCGAACCGCCGCTCGTTGAGCCGCTCGACCTCCGCCCTCCCGGCCTCGGCGTCGCCGAGTTCGGCGACGCGGGCTCGAAGTTCGGCCAGCCCGGCGATGTCCTGCTCGACGAGGCCGGCGGCCTGGGCATCCTCCGGCACCTGCTTGGCGGCGGCCACGAACGCCTCGGCCAGGCTCGGCTCGAGCGGCGCCCGGCGGGCCTCGGCCAACGCCTCGGTCAGTTCCTTGCCGCGGGCCCGATACCCGGCCAGATCCTGCTGCTCGATCCGGGCTTCGGCCGACCAGGTCTCCAGGTCGCGGAATCCACGGGCATATTTCTTCCAGGGGCGGTCGTGGTCGGCCGCGAGCATCGTGACGGTGGCCACGAGCAACGCCAGCGCCGCGACGGCGAACACGACGTGCAGAATCTTGAGGTTGCGCCAGGTCTGTTCGGTTGCGGGCATGTTCAGGCAGCCTCAGTCGGTCTACCGAGAGCGGCGGCCCGCGACCCGCGGGACCGACGCTGACGGAGGGACGTCAAAAGTTCAGCGACAACTCGGGAATGCTCAGGATGTATTTCAGGTTCATCGTCCACCGCAGCACCATCTTCAGGGGCAGCGACAGCATCAGCAGCATCAGGTTGGCCATGATCATGTAGCGGATGAAGCCCATCTTCACGAACATGCCGCGGAAGATCGTGACCGCCAACAGCGGGGGCAGGGCCACGAGATACAGGCCGAGCACAGCGAGTCCCGGCGCCTCGCGGAGCAGGACGGTGCCCAGCTGCATATACCAGGGCGCATCGGCCGCCGCCCGCGGCAACGGCATGTCGAGCCAGTTCACCCAGAACATCTGGTTCAGATCGACGTTGTTGAGCACCTCGACCTTGTAGGGCGTCCAGTATTCGAACGGCCCGTAGAAGTTCCAGTTGGGCCCGCGCAGGAACGTGCCCAGGATGATCAGCGTGATCCAGAGCACGAGGAAGCCGAACTGATAGGTCAGGTAGGCGAACTTCCGCTCGGCGATCGAATAGTAGCCGTTGCCCTGCTTGTTGTAGTCGAGGTAGGGCATCGCCATCAGGCCGAAGACGACGAGGCTCGGGAGCACCACGCCGGCATACCACGGGTCGAAGTAGACGAGCATCTCCTGCAGGCCGAGGAAGTACCACGGGGCCTTGGAGGGATTGGGCGTCTTGACGCTCGAGGCGGGCTCCTCCAGCGGGGCGGGCAGGCAGATGGCCCACACCAGCAGGAAGGCGGAGACCGCCACCATGCAGATCAGTTCCGTGTAGACCAGATCCGGCCAGACGAGCACCTTCTCGTCGTTGAGTTTCTCCAGCGGCGGCTCGCCCCGGGCGATCCGCTCGTCGTTGACGACCGCCTGCTTCGTGGCCACCCAGGTGAAGAAGGCGAGCAGGAACACGAGCCCCACGATCGGCACGTTGTCGGGCTTCATCACGATGGCGGCGAAGTTTTCGTCGGCCATCGACAGGCCCATCAGGACGAGCGCCGCGTTCAGGATCGTCCAGGCCACCATCGGCTGGACGAAGAATTTGCGGAACACGAACAACACCGTGAACAGGCCCATCGTGCCGAGCGAATAGATGACCGGGCCGGAGAGCGCGTTGACGACGCCGCGAACCCCGGCCGGGAGGGCCGGAACCCAGGCGGACGAGCCCGAGAGGGCGAGACTCGACAGGATCATCATCGCCCCGGCGAACACCGTCCACGCGACCGCCCATCCCGCCTGGCCGTACTTTCGCCAAAGCAGGTAGGCGAACACCCCGTTCATCGCGGCGATGAAGGCGTAGTAACCGCCGAGGAATCCCGCGACATCCGGCAGGAAAAAGGGACTGGAATGCATGGCGTTCCACCGCGGCCGCTCAGAGCGGGCCGCTGATGCCTCCGTCCTTCCGCACCCGCCAGAAATGGATGGCCAGCAACAGGGCGACCACCAGCGGGATGGCGATGCAGTGCAAAACGTAGAACCGGTTGAGGGTCTCCTCGCCGACGAACCTCGCCCCGAGGAGGCCGAACCGGGCGTCCGACTTGTCGGTGATCATGTCGATGCCGCCGATCGTGAGGAGCTGCTGGCCCGGCCCCTCGTAGCCGAGGAACGGCGTGGCCCGGGCCATGTTGGAGCCGACCGTGATGGCCCAGATGGCCAGCTGATCCCAGGGGAGGAGATACCCGGTGAAGGAGAGCAGGAGCGTGAGCAGCAGGAGGATCACACCCACCACCCAGTTGAACTCCCGTGGTGGCTTGTAGCTGCCCGTGAGGAACACCCGGTACATGTGCAGCCAGGTCGTGATCACCATCGCATGCGCGCCCCAGCGATGGAGCTCCCGCAGGATGCCGAGACTGGTCACGTCCCGCAGGGCGAGGATGTCGTTGTAGGCCCATTCGAGCGTGGGCCGGTAGTAGAACATCAGCAGCACGCCCGTGACCGTCTCCACCATGAACAGAAAGAACGTGACTCCCCCCATGCACCACGTGAAGGACAGGGCGATGCCCTGCTTCTTGATCGAAACGGGATGGAGGTGCAAAAAGAAGTTGGTGAGCATCACCACGATCCGATTCCGCCTGTCGAGCGGCATCGGATGCCGGAAGATGCTCTTCCAGATCTGAGAGTTGCGGATCGTCTCGCCGATGGCCATGAGCTCGTGCGGCTTCCTTTCTCGGGGCGTCTCGCGGGCGGTGGATCAGGCTTGGGCGGCGGTCAGGCGATCACGAAAGAGGAGGGGTCGGCCCACTGCCCCAGTTCCTCGTGGAAGGTGCGGCTCTTGTCGACTTCGAGCTGGCCGTCGTCGGCGATCCGGATGGCGTACCGCTCGAGCGGCCGCGGAGCCGGGCCCTCGAAGTTGACGCCGTCCTTGTAAAAGCCGCTGCCGTGGCAGGGGCACTTGAACTTCTGCTCGGCCTCCAGCCAGCTGGGCGTGCAGCCAAGGTGGGTGCAGACGGTCTTGAGGGCGTAGATCTGCTGGTCGCCCTGGAACTCACCGTTCACGACCCAGACGCCGTATTGGGCGACGAACTTCGTCTCCACCTTTCCGGCCGGAAAACCCTCGCGGAACCCCACCTTGAACTTGCTGGGCGGCTCAGCGAGCACGTTCGGGAACAGAAACCGCGCCAGACCGAGCGTGAACAGCCCGCCGGTGACCGAGAGCGCCGTGAAGCCGACCGCCAAGAACGATCCGGTGGCGATTTCCAGGAACCCGCGGCGGTCCTCCTCGTCGGCCTTGGCCTTCGCCGGCTGCGGCGGACGCATGGGCCGGGGAGCCACGGGCTTCGCGGCCACCACCTTCTCGACCGCCGGCTTGGGCTTGGCGACGGGCCGAGCCGGCGCCTCGGCCTTGCTCACCGGCCCCGGCTTGGCCGCGCGGGCCGCCGCGAGGATGCTGGCGGTGTCTCGCTCCACGCCCTTGCGGCCGGCGGCCGGTGCGGCCGCCGGCTTTTCGGCGGCCGCCTTCGCGACGGGTTTGGCCGGGGCGGCAGGCTTCGCGCTGGGGGCGGGCTTGGCTTCGCCCGCGGCCTTGTTGGCCCGAGCCATCGCCAAAATCTCGGCGACGTTGGGACGGGCGCCCGCGGCAGCCGTTGACGCCGGCTTGGTCGCCACCTTCGCCGGAGGGGGAGCAGCGGACGACTCCTCAGCCTGGGGTTCGGCCGCTGCCGGAGGCTGCCCGCCTTGCCCATCAGCGGCCCGAGCCGCCGCCAGGATTTCCGCGACCGACATCTTCTTCTTGTCTGCCATCGCACGCCTCGCCGCACACAGGCCGCCACCCGGGCGCTTACCCAGGCGCGAAGATGCTACCAAATCCCACCAAAAGTACGATTTCGGCGGGAGTTGGAGGAGTTCGTGATTTTTTTCACGAACTCCACTTAACTGTATCGGCGGCCCGGAAACTGTCAACGTCAGGACGCCGCGCCGATCGGCGGTTCGGTACAACGGGAGGCCGAAACCGGCCCGAACGGCAACTCCCCCGGCCACCGGCCCACCCCCGAAAACAGGAGCGATTGTCTTGAGCGAATCCCGGCGTGTGCTCGTCGTCGGCGGCGGAGGCCGCGAACATGCCCTCGCCTGGAAGCTGGCCCGCGACGGGGCCGAGGTGATCGTGGCCCCCGGTAACGCCGGCACGGCGCTCGTCGCCGAGAACGTGCCGGTCGCCGCGGACGACATCCCGGCACTCGTGGCCCTCGCCCGCTCCCGCAGCGTCGACCTGACCGTCGTCGGGCCGGAGGCGCCGCTCGTCGCCGGGATCGTCGACGCCTTCACCGCGGCCGGCCTGCGGATCTTCGGCCCCTCGGCCGCCGCCGCGCAGCTCGAAGGCAGCAAGATCTTCTGCAAGCAGATGCTCCATCGCGGCGACGTGCCGACGGCCATGTTTCGCGAGTTCCGCTCGGCCGCGGCAGCCCGCAGCTTTCTCGAGTCGCGCGAGGAGGCGCCGGTCGTGGTCAAGGCCGACGGCCTCGCCGCCGGCAAGGGTGTGTTCGTGTGCGACGATCGCGCCGCGGCCCTCGAGGCCGTGGCGACGCTCGTGGGCGATCCGCAGTTCGCTCCGGCCGCCGGCGGCATCCTGGTGGAGGAGCGGCTCGACGGCGTCGAAGTGAGCGTGATGGCGATCACCGACGGCCGCACGATCGTGACGCTCCCCGCCCTCCAGGACCACAAGGCGGCGCACGACGGCGACACCGGCCCCAACACCGGCGGCATGGGGGCCTACTGTCCGACGCCCTTCGTCGACGAGGCCCTGATGGCCGACATCGAGGCCCGGATCCTGGTGCCCACCGTCCACGCCATGCGGCGGGCGAAGGTTCCCTTCCACGGCGTCTTGTATGCCGGCCTGATGCTCACCGCCCAGGGCCCGAAGGTGCTCGAGTTCAACGCCCGGTTCGGCGATCCGGAGTGCGAAGCGTTGCTCGTGCGGCTCGACTCGAGCCTGCTCGAGTTGCTCGACGCCGCGACCGACCGCCGGCTCGACACGGTCGCGCCGCCGGTCTGGCGGGACGGGGCGAGCGTCACCGTCGTGATGGCGGCCGAGGGCTACCCCGGCGCGGTCGAGAAGGGCCGCCCGATCCGCGGCCTCGATGGGGCCGCGGCCGTCGACGGCGTGACCGTGTTCCACGCCGCCACCCGGCGCGAAGGAGAGGCCGTGCTCACCGCGGGCGGCCGAGTCTTGGCGGTGACCGCCGTCGCGGAGTCGCTGGCCCGGGCCAAACTGCTCGCCTACACGGGGGTGCGGCCGATTCGCTGGCCGGGCGGCTGGTGCCGCAAGGACATCGCCGACAAGGGCATCCGACGCGAGCAGGAACTGCTCGCCGCCGAGCCCGCCGCGACGGGGGATGGGGCATGAAGCTCCGCGTGGGGATCGTCGGCCTGGGGGAGCACTGGGAGTCGCGGCACCTGCCCGCACTGCGGGCGCTCGCCGACCGGTTCGAGGTGCGGGGCATCTGCGAGCAGGTGGCCCATCGCGCGCGGCGGGCGGCCGAGCAGGTGGGCGCCGCCGCGGTCGACGGCTTCCGCGCGCTGACCGCCCGCGACGACATCGACGCGATCCTCTATCTCGGCGAGCAGTGGTTCGGCGCGATGCCGATCCTCGCCGCCTGCGACCACGGGAAGGCGGTCTACTCGGCCGTCTCGCTGCCGGTCGAGGCGGCCGAGGCGGCCGCGCTCCGCGGCCGCGTCGAGCGGTCGGGCATCGCCTTCATGGCCGAGTTTCCCCGGCGGCACGCCGCAGCCACGGTGCGGCTCAAGGAACTGATCGCCACGCGGCTGGGCCGCCCCCGGATGCTGTTCTGCCACCGCCGCGTGCCGCATGCCAAGGCCGCGTCGCAGCCGCGGGATGCCGGCAGCATCAACCGCGACCTGATGGAACTGGTCGACTGGTGTCGGTATGTGGCCGGCTGCGAACCCACGAGCGTGGTGGCGGTCCGTCACGCCGGCGCGGCCGAGGGCGAGCCGGACGACTACCGGATGATGAGCCTCGATTTTTCCCCCGGCAGCCCGCCCGGAGACGGGACCGACGGTCCGGCCCCGGGAGACGGGATCCTCGCCCCGATCCCGGGAGACGGGATCCTCGCCCCGATCCCGGGAGACGGGATCCTCGCCCCGATCCCGGGAGACGGGATCCTCAACCCGAACCAGGGACATGGAATCCTCGCCCAAATCAGCTGCGGCTACTACATGCCCAGCCGCTGGGAGGAGGCGGTGAGCTTCCGGCCGCCGGCGGCCCTGCAGGTGGCCTGCGACCAGGGGATCGCCTTCGTGGATCTGCCCGCAGGCCTCGTGTGGTTCGACACGGCGGGCCGCCATCAGGAGTCGCTCGAGAGCGAGCGACCCGTCGGCGAGCAGATGCTCGTCCAGTTTCACCGCCGCGTGACGAGCCTGGTGCGGAGCATGAGCGGGCTCGACGACGCGCTCCAGGCCCTCCGGGTCGTGCAGGCCGGCGAGACGAGCCAGGCCGAGGGCCGGCGCGTGCGGCTGTTTTAATCGGCTGCAGGGGCATCCATGCCCCCTGCAGCCTTCGCGGCCCGCGGGCCTTCGGCCCCGGCCGCCGGCCGCACCTGCTTTACGGCTGCAGGGGCATCCATGCCCCCTGCAGCCTTCGCGGCCCGCGGGCCTTCGGCCCCGGCCGCCGGCCGCACCTCCGGGCGGCCGTGTTCGTGCGCGTTGTGGCGAGTGAGGTTCGTTCAGACGAATCCGACTGCCTGCTTTCTCGTGAACCGTTGGGCTGCGAGGGGTTGCCCATGCCAATCGAGCGGCGTAGGAAACCGAGCGCAGCAAGGATTGCGAAGCGAGGTTTCCTCCGAGCGACCGGAGGGCAGGATGCCCGCAGGGAGCGACCGGCGAGATGGCATGGGCGACCCCGAGCCCGCGCCGCAGGACTCCAGGAGCGTCCGGCGAGATGGCACGAGCAACCCCGAGCCCGCGCGGCAGGCTTACGTGAGCGCCGCGACCACGAGGTCGCCGACCGCCTTCGTGCCATACCCCATCTTGCCCGCGGCCTGGCTCTTCATCTTCGTGCCGGTCACGTGGGCGACGGCCCGGTCGATGCGGGCGGCCGCGGCCGGCTGGCCGCTGTGCTCGAGGAGCATCGCCATCGCGTTGATCGCCGCGATCGGGTTGATCTGGTCGGTGCCGGTGTACTTGGGCGCGCTGCCCCCCATCGGCTCGAACATGCTCACGCCGCCCGGATCCGGATTGAGGTTGCCGCCCGCGGCCACCCCCATGCCCCCCTGCAGGATGCCGCCCAGGTCGGTGATGATGTCGCCGAACATGTTCGTGGTCACGATCACGTCGTAGGCATCGGGATTCTTCACCATCCACATGCAGCAGGCATCGACGTGGTTGTAGTCGGTCTTCACGTCGGGATACTCCTTGGCCACGTCCTGGAAGGTTCGCCACCAGAGATCGTGCCCGAAGGTGAGCACGTTGGTCTTGGCCACGAGCGTGAGCGTCTTCTTGGGGCTGTTCCGCTTCCGCGTGTAGTCGAAGGCCCAGCGGATGCACCGCTCACAGCCCTTCCGCGTGTAGATCGCCTGCTGCACGGCCACCTCGTCGGGCGTTCCCTTCTTGAGGAAGCCGCCGACGCCGCAGTAGAGATCCTCGGTGTTCTCGCGGACCACGACGAAGTCGATGTCCTGCGGGCCGCGGCCCGCCAGCGGCGTCTCGACGCCCGGCAGCAGCTTCACGGGCCGGAGGTTGATGTACTGATCGAGCTTGAAGCGGAGTTCGAGCAGCAGTCCCTTCTCGAGGATGCCGGGTGCGACGCCGGGATGACCGATCGCGCCCAGGAACACCGCGTCCTTGGTCCGCAGCAGATCGAGGCCGCCCTCGGGGATGATCTCGCCCGTGCGGAGATAGCGGTCGCCACCCCAGTCGAGCGGCTCCACGTCGGTGGAAAAGCCCTCCAGTTTCGCGACTGCCGCCAGCACCTTGAGGGCCTCGGCGGTGACCTCGGGGCCCGTGCCATCCCCGGCGATCGTGGCGATCTTCAGCGTCTTCCCGGCCATCGTGTCGTCTCGCTCCTGGGTTGAAGAGTCCGGAGTCTACCGGCGAACAGCACCCACGCCAGCGACCCGTTTTGCGCCGCGGGCACGGCTTTGCCGCGTCTGTTCGCCGGGCGTCTGGCGACGCGCGCCCGGGGCCGCCCATGCCCGATCGCCGGACGTCTGGTGGCGCGGGCTCGCGGCTGCCCATGCCATCTCGCCGGACGTCTGGTGGCGTGGGCTCGGGGCTGCCGGCACCTGTCGCCCGGACGTTCACTTCGGCCATCCTGGCCTCCGTTCACTCGATGCTGGCTGCGCTTCGGCATCCTGCCTCCGCTTGCCATCAACGCCGGCTCCAGGCCACCGGCAACCCCTCGCAGCCCAAAGGCTGCGGAGAAAGCGGTGAAATGGATTCGTCCGAACGGACGCCGGGCGCCACAACGCGCACGAACACGGCCGCCCGGAGGTGCGGCCGCCGGGCGGAGGCCCGGCAGGCGGCAATGGCCAGGGATGGCATTGCCGACCTGAAGTCAGTGCGGCCGGCGGCCGGGGCCGAAGGCCCGCGGGCCGCGAAGTCTGCAGGGGGCATGGATGCCCCTGCAGACGTAAAGCTAGTTGTTGCTGAAGTCCAGCTGCTTGCCCGACTTCAGGCCGAGCGGGTTCTTCACGAACCGCTGGCGGCACGCGTCGCAGAGGTCGAACCGCATCGAGCGGGCGCCGGCGTCGGCGGCGACCCGCGGATCGTCGCAGTCGTCGAGTTGCTCGAGGAGATCCTGCATCTCTTCGAGATGGTCGGCCTCGTCGCCGAAGTCCTCGAGTTCGGCACAGCCGCAGGGGTCGTCTTCGACCGCCGTGAAGACCTCGATCTTGACGACGTGGCGGACGTCCGCGTGGGGGTGAATCGGCCGCTTGCAGACATCACACGAATAGTGAAGCATCGGGTTCTCCCAGCCGGTTGGCATCGATCTCCGACGGCACCGCCTGCCCGTCGCTTGGTTTGACGCCCTGAGTGTGACGCCCCGCCACGGCCGAGGCAAGTCTGCGGATCGTGGGCGCGGCCCGACGGCGATCCGAGGCGATGGCGTGCGCCCGGCCGCGGCGCCCGCAGCGCGGAGGCTGCTTGGCGGCCGGGAAGGCCCCCGGGTAAACTCGGGGCTCCGTGGCAACCTGGGGCGTCTCGCCCCACACCGCAGGAGGTTCGCAAGCATGACCGCGATCGCCGCTCCCGCGCCGTCGCTCGGCCTGAGCGTGCTGGTGCTGAACCGGTCGTTCGTCGCCGTGCACGTCACCAGCGTGCGCCGGGCGCTGACGCTCCTGTTTCGCGAACTGGCCGAGGTCGTCCACGTCGAAGAGGGCCACTACGGGGCGTATTCGTTCGATTCGTGGCGGGAACTGTCCGCGCTCGAGGCCACGTTCGACGACCCCGAGCACGACTGGATCCGGGGGGTCGGGTTCCAGCTGCGGGCCCCGCGGGTGATCCGGCTGACGGAATGCGACCGGGGGCCGCGGCAGGGCCTGCGGTTCAACCGCCGCAACGTCTTCGCCCGCGACGGCAATCGCTGCCAATACTGCGGGGCGCACTTCCCGCTCAGCGAGCTCTCGCTCGACCACGTCGTGCCGCGCAGTCAGGGCGGCCTGACCAGCTGGACCAACATCGTCTGCGCCTGCGTGGCCTGCAACGTCCGCAAGGGCGGCCGCACGCCCGACGAGGCCCGCATGGCCCTGATCAGGGAGCCCGTCAAGCCGAAGCGAAGTCCGCTGCTGTCACTGAAGCTCGGCAACCCGAAGTATTCGAGCTGGAAAAACTTCGTCGACCGAGCCTACTGGACGGTGGACCTGCGCTGAGGTCCGGCGATCGCCGCCCGGATCCCGCCGCGGCCCGCTAGCCGCAGAGCGGATCCTTCTTCTCGGTGATCACCGGAAGCTGCGGCGACATCTCGGCGTTGAGTTCCTTGAAGTCCTTCCACTCGGCGGGCAGGTTGTCTTCGTGGAAGATCGCCTCGACCGGGCACTCCGGCACGCAGGCCTCGCAGTCGATGCACTCGTCGGGGTGGATGTAGACCATCTTGTCCCCCTCGTAGAAGCACTCGACGGGGCAGACGACCACGCAGTCGGTGTATTTGCAGGCGAAACAAGGCTCGGCGACGACGTGCGTCATGACCACGGACTCCTGGATTGCGATGGTGCTGGCGGGCGACTTTTTTTCCGGAAACTCGAACGCGGGCTGCGGTTCGGCGACCCGCCGCGCGGCATCGTAGGCAGGCCGCGAAAGCCTGTCAACGAAACAGGAATCGGCAGAAAGGGGCCATTTCCTGAAGCCGTTCGGCTGGCGTTGGTCGGACGGACGGGCAGCCCGTATCATCCAAAAAGCCGTCCCTCGCCCGGCCGGCGAGCGATTTTCCTCCGGGGCACCTCCCGCCGTGCCGCAGCGTTCGCCACCCCCCGGCCACGGTTCGACCGACCCCGATGACCGGCGGCTGGTCGAGGCCTGCGTGGCCGGCACGCCGGGAGCCTGGGCCGAGTTCATCGACCGGTTCGGGCCGCTCCTGGCCCACGTGGCCGGGCGGACGGCCTCCCGCCGGCGCACCCCCCTCTCGGCGGCCGACCGCGACGACGCCGTCGCCGAGATCGTGCTCGAGTGCCTCCGGGACGACGCCGGCGTGCTCCGCAAGTTCGCCGGCCGGTCGAGCCTGGCGACCTACCTGACCGTCATCGCCCGCCGCGTGACGGCCCGGCGGATCGTCCGCGATCTCGAGAGCTTCCGGCTGGCCACCGGCGACGAGCCCATCGAGCCTTCCGCCGCGGCTGGCGATCTGCCCGAGCGGATCGAGGACCGGGAGCAGGTCGCGACGCTGCTCGACCGGCTCGACGACGAAGAGGCGCGGCTCGTCCGCCTCCACCACCTCGAGGGCCGCAGTTACGGCGAGATCAGCGTGCAGACGGGGCTGCCGCTCGGCTCGATCGGTCCCGCGCTCTCCCGCGCCCGCGCGAAGCTGCGCGCGATGATGGAAGATGCGTCCTCTCCCGGCTAGAGCAAGTCCGGCTTACGTGTGTCGCCGGCTCGGGGGCGGCAAAAGTCTCGTCGCTGATGGCCGCAGCGGCCATAGGCTCCTCGAGCGTTCGCCGACCCCCGTCGCCTACCCCATCTGGTTTGCCAAAGCGTCGCTACGGGCAACACGGATGCGCTCTAACGCGGCGGGCCGATCACGACCGCGGGGTCGGCCAGGTCGATCGGCTGATAGCCGGGGTACGCCGGCATCTGCCAGAGCTGGCTTGGATCGGGGCTCGGGCCATTGACCGTGATCGACGTGAGTTCGAGTTTGAAGTCGACGCCCGACGCCGGCCACGAGACCTCGACGAGGTGCGGCACCGCCGCCCCGGAGGCCGCATCGACCCGGTAGCGGGTGGTGCGGACGCTGGCCAGCCGCTCGCCGGCCGGCGTGAACAGGTGCTGTTCCGCGACCAGGCCGGTCGTGCCGTCGAGGATCGTCGACTTCATCACCGGCTCACCGCCCCCGTCGAGTCGGCTGCGAATCTCGAGCCGGCCGTCGGGCAGCGGGAAGGGACCTTCGTGGGAGTCTTCGGGGCGGAAGTTCACCAGCCCGAGCAGTTCCGGCATCCAGTCGGCCCGGATGGGCAGCAGCCGGCGGGCCTGCGACTGGGCGTACTGGTCGTGGCGACAGAAGGCGGTGATCGGCGGCTGGTGCTGCCGCAGCCAGATCCAGAACAGGTCGTCGTTGCTGCCGATGTCGAGCTCGGGGCCGGTGATCGAGGTCTGGGCCTGGAGCCGGAACCGCCGCGGCGGCTCGCAGGCCAGTCGCGCCGAGAGCCGGGGCACGCCCGGCACGACGAGCACCGCCTGGGTGGCCGTCGCGCTCCGCACCCGCGAGGTGTTGTCGTGGACCGCGGCGACGACCTGGTCGAGCGAGGCCTGCGGCGGCAGCACGCGGGGCAGCGGCATCATCCCCACCTGGTACCCCCGGAGCACCTGCGGGCAGGCGGCGCCGCTCGAGGCCACCACGGCCACGAGCAGCAAGAGCGCGAGCCATCGCGTGTGGACGGCGCCGGGAGGCGGGCCGATGGTCGCGTTCATGCCGCCTCCCCCGACCAGAGCAGGGCCGTGAGCCGGGCGGAGACGGCGGGGTCGGCCGCCTCCTCGACCCCCACGGGCCGCAGCCGGTAGTCGCGGTCCCGCCGCCGACAGGAGAAGACGATCGCGCGGTCGGCCGCGTCCGCATCGGCGGTGTCACCCTCGATCCGCAGGGCGCGGCGGCGCACGAGTTGGAGCGCAAGCAGGTAGCGGAGCGCAGCCTCGGCCGGGTCGTCGTCGAGCGCCTCGAGGGCATCGAGCAGCACCTCGACCGGCGCAAGCGTGGGACCGGTGTCGGCGGCCACGCCTTGCCGCGCCCGCCACCAGGCGACGGTATTCGGCGGCGGACCGTCCCAGGCCTCGGCCGCGACATCGACGCGCTCGAGACCGCTCTCGCCACGCACGAGCGCCGAAAAGAACGTCTCGCCGACGGCGAAGCCACGACCGGTGCGCCGGCAGACAGGTTGCGGGCGATGGAACGTGTAGTCCATGGCAAAGCGACGACGGGGGCGGCGAATCGGGCCGCGCGGCCGCGGCCCGGGGACAGACGAGCCCAGACATATAGAGACGGCCGCGGGCCGCCACAACCCGCATCGGCCCGCCCGCTGGCGAAGCTCAGGCGGGCCCGGCAGGCTGGGCAGCCCGGGCGAGGACGAGTTCCGCAACGTCCTCGATGCCGCTGCCGTCGTGGAACCCCACGACCTGGTCGGCCACGGCGTGCAACTCGGGTCGGCCATTGCCCATCGCCAACCCCAGCCCGGCGGCCCTGACCATCGGGAGGTCGTTGACGTCGTCGCCGACGGCGCAGATTTCGTCGGCCCCGATTCCCCAGGCCGTCGCCATCGCGGTCACGCCCGTCCACTTGGTGACGCCGGCCGGGGCGATCTCGCAGAGCCACTCGCGATACCGCGGGCTGCGGATCGTGTGCACCGAGAGCTGCGCGGGGAATCGGGCCAAGAGTTCGGCCTCGAGGGCCTGCATCGGCTGCTGCGGCCCCATCGCGAAGCCGGCGAAGGCCTCGGCCGGCGGCGCCCGCTCGAGCTCCGGATCGACGCGGGCCACGGCCTGATTGCGGGCCAGGTATTCGCGGAAGCCGCCGCCGCCGAGCTCCGCGGCCGCGACGCTCCGGCAGTGGAAGTCGAAGCCGGCGGCGAAGCTGTCGGTGTAGATCACCGGCTCGTGACCGCGAGACACGAGCAGGTCCACCACCCCGGGCAGCACGCCGGCCGCGAACACGGCGCGGGAGAGCGTGGCATGGTCCGAGGGACGCTTGACGAGGGCTCCCGACGCGGTGACCAACGGCTCGACGATCCCGAGTCGCTCCGCGATCGGCAGCGAGTCGCGGTAGCGGCGGCCCGTGGCGAGCATGACCCGCACGCCCGCGGCCTGGACGCGGGCGATCGCGCGGCAGGTGGCGTCGGTCACCTCGTGGCGGCTGTTGGTGACGGTGCCATCCACGTCCAGGACGAGCAGCTTGATCCGGGGCGCGGGAGATGCTGGGGCCATCCCGCATATGGTACACCTGAACCCATGAGCGAGCCCGAACCCGCCGCCGCCGTGCCCTACACGCCCGTGGCCCGTACGGACGAGATCCCGGCCGGCGAGGGCCGCACCTACGAGGTCCACGGCCGCCTCGTCGCCGTGTTCTTCGACGGCGCCGGCTATCACGCCATGGACGACCTCTGCCCGCACATGGGCGCGTCGCTCGGCTCGGGCCCCTTCATCGACGGCGTCGTGACCTGCCCCTGGCACGCCTGGCGGTTTCGCGCCTGCGACGGCGCCTGGTGCGACAACGAGAAGCTCAAAGTCGCGGTCTTTCCCGTGCGGGTCGTGGGCGACACGATCGAAGTCGCGGTGGCCTAGACGCGAGTCGCTGGCTCGATCCCGCCGCGATCCGCATTCGTCGTGAGTCACGCAGGCTCGGGGCTGCCCATGCCATCTCGCCGGACGTCTTGCGTGCCGCGGGCTCGGGCTTGCCGGTCCCCGTCGCCCGGACGTTCGCGAAGGGCATCCTGCCCTTCGCATCACTCGATGCTGGCTGCGCTTTCGGCATCCTGCCTGCGCTTGCCAGCAACGCCGGCTCCGGGGAACCTGCAACCCCTCGCTGTCCACCGATTGAGGCTGCCACGGTTCGGGGTTAAGGAACGCTTCAATTCGTCTGAGCGTACGCCGCGCGCCACCACGCCCACGAACACGGCCGCCCGGAGGTGCGGCCGGCGGCCGGGGCCGAAGGCCCGCGGGCCGCGAAGGCTGCAGGGGGCAGGGATGCCCCGGCAGCCGTACATACAGCGACCCCGAGCCACGCAGGACGCCGTGTCACTCGAGCGTGACTGACCCGCCGGGCTTCAGCACGTGGGGCTCGGCGAGGTTCGCGCGACGCACGCTCTCGGCCCAGGCGGCGGCGTCCTGGGCGATCGGCGGCCAAGTGTCGTAGTGGCAGGGCAGCACGGCCTTCGGCTCGAGCAGTTCGATCGCCTCGAGCGAGTTGGCCGGGCCCATCGTGAACACGTCGCCGATCGGGAGGATCGCCAGGTCGAGGCCGCGGCCGCCGCGCGGCCGGCCGATGCGGGCCATGTCGGAAAACACGCCCGTGTCGCCGGCCACGTAGATCCGCTTCCCGCCGACGTCCAGCAGCCAACTGGCCGGATTGCCGCCGTAGCTGCCGTCGGGCAGGCTCGAGGAGTGGAAGGCGAGGTCCATCTGCGCGGTGCCGCCGGGAACGGCCACCGTGCCGCCATGGTTCATCGGCTGGAGGTTCGCGACGCCCTGCTTGCCCAGCCAGGTGGCGATCTCGAAGCCGCAGCAGACCTTCGCTCCGGTCCGCTTGGCGATGGCCGCCGCGTCGGCCACGTGGTCGAAGTGGGCGTGGGTGAGCAGGATCGCGTCGCAGGCGACGTCGGCCGCCTTCATGCTGGCGGTCGGGCACTCGTCGAAGAACGGATCGACGAGGATCGTGCCGGCCCCCGTGTCGATCAGGAAGGTGGCGTGGCCGGTCCAGGTGATCGTGACGGGCATCGAAGTCCTCCAGGGTGGGTGGAACTATACCGTTTCCGCGAGCTGCCGCTCCACCTCCACCGACAGCATCAAGAGCTGGAGCAACTGGCCGATGGCATGCTCGTCGACCCGCGGCAGGCCGATCACGGCCTGTTCAGCGGGCGGTGGCTCGACGATCCGATCCCGGCGCGGTTCACCCGGGCCCAGCCCGGTGACCACCGCGGCCGCGCCCGGCGGGGCCGGCCGGACCGCGGCGTGCCACGCGTTGAGCGCCGCCACCCAGGGCTCGTTCCCGAGAAACAGCCGGCCGGCCGCCCGGCCCGAGCGGGCCGCGTCGCAGGCGATCGCCCCGTCGACGAGCGGCGGGTTCTCGGCGAGCGGCGCCTCGGCGAACCGGCGGAGCATCGCCGCGGCCCCCTTGAGCAGCTGCACGACGTCGATCCCGGCGACCGCGGCCGGCAGCAGGCCACCGGCGGTGAACACGCCGGCCGGCGAGTCGAGCCCCGCTTCGGCGGTGAACCGGAGCGGGCAGCCCAGCCGCTCGGCGAGCGACGCGCCGTCTCCCGGCCCCGCGGCGATCGGCACGACCAGGCCCGCGACCCGCACCGGGTCGTCGCCGGCCGACGCCGCCAGTCGCCCGAGCAGGAGCGCTTCGATCTCCGCCCGGCGCGGCTCCGCCGGCGGAACATCGACCGGCATGATCGCCCAGTGGTCGAGCAGGTCGTCGGACCGCGGGCCTCCGGGCGGCGCGACCACGTCGAGCAGCCCTTGGAGCGTGTCGTTGTCGGCCCGGCCGTCGAGCCAGGCGAGCCGCGGGCGACCACCCCGCTCGCCGCGGGGCAACTGGTCGTGAAACGGATGGCAGCACGAGGCCGCGAGGAGCCGCGTGGCCGGACCGATCGAACCGCCCCCCACGATCACGAGCCGATCGACCGATTCGCGGATCCGCCGGGCCGCCGTGAGGACCGCGAACAGCCGGCTCGTCGGCCGCCGGGTGTCGTAGGCCTCGAGCGTCTGGCGGGCGAGGCCGAAATCGCCCGGCGCGGCGACCAGCCGGTCACGGATCGCCATGAGCCTTTCGGCGAGCGGGCCGGGGCTCCAGCCACCCCCGTCGTAGGTCAGCGGATCCTCGGGGGGGCGGGGACGGATGACGCTCATGGAGCGAGGAACGGGAGCCAGGGGACGGGCGACCACCGCGATGAGACGAGACGTTAGGATACCGCCGTCGGATGATTCCCCGCCTGCCGCCGCAGGCCGTTCCCGCATTCCGCGCCCCGAGGAGCATCGCCCCCGTGATCGAACACGACCTGGTCCGCGAACTGGCCGAAAAGAACGCCTCCAAGATCGTGATGCTCGTGGCCGACGGGCTGGGCGGACTGCCGCTCGAGCCGGGAGGAAAGACCGAGCTCGAAACCGCCGCCACGCCCAACCTCGACCGGCTCGCGGCCCGGGGCACGAGCGGCTCGAGCGTGCCGGTGCTGCCCGGGATCACGCCCGGCTCGGGGCCCGGCCACCTGGGCCTGTTCGGCTACGACCCGCTCGAGTTCAAGATCGGCCGCGGCGCGCTCGAGGCGACCGGCATCGGCTTCGAGCTCGGGCCCGACGACGTGGCGGCCCGCGGCAACTTCTGCACGCTCGACGCCGCCGGCACGATCAGCGACCGCCGCGCCGGCCGGATCCCGTCCGAGGAAAGCTTCCAGGTGGTCGAGCGACTCCAGGCCGTGAAGATCCCCGGCGTGGAGACCTTCGTGCGGCCGGTGAAGGAGCACCGGTTCGTGGTCGTCTGGCGGGGCCCGGGCCTCTCGGGGGCCGTCGCCGACACCGACCCCCAGGCCACCGGCGTGGCTCCGCTCGACCCGCAGCCGCTCGACGCCGCGGCTGCGAAGACGGCCCAGGTGGCGGCGGAGTTCGTGAAGCAGGCGCGGACGATCCTGGCCGACGAGCCCAAGGCCAACGGGATGGTGTTGCGGGGCTTCGCCGGCCGCCCCGCCCTGCCCTCCTACCAGGAACTCTACCGGCTCAAGGCGGCGGCGATCGCCGTCTATCCGATGTACAAGGGGCTGGCGCGGCTCGCCGGCATGACGCTCGTCGGCGAGGCCAAGACGCTCGCCGAGCAGCTCGACGTGCTGGCCGGCTGCTGGAACGACTACGACTTCTTCTTCCTCCACTTCAAATACACCGACTCGACCGGCGAGGACGGCGCCTTCGCCAAGAAGGTCGAGCGGATCGCGGAGCTCGACGCGGCGATCCCGAAGATCGAGACCCTGAAGCCCGACGTCTTGATCGTGACCGGCGACCACTCCACGCCGAGCCTGCTCAAGAGCCACTCCTGGCACCCGGTGCCCACGCTCCTGGTGTCCGACACCTGCCGGCCCGACGGCCTCACGGCCTTCTCCGAGCGGGACTGCCTCCGCGGTGGCTTCGGGATCTTCCCCGCCAAGCACCTGATGCTGCTGGCGCTGGCCCACGCGCAGCGGCTGGGGAAGTACGGGGCCTGAGGCCGCCACCCGCGGCACGGCGGCCGCGGTGAAGTAGAGTCGTAGGGGTGGCGCGCCGGCACACGGCCGCGCCGCACCGCCAGGATCCCCCGATGCCCGCTCCCGTCGAAGACGATCTCTTTCAAAGCTCGACGATGACCTTCGGGGAGCACCTGGAGGAACTCCGCGGGTGCCTCGTGCGGGCCGCCGCCGGACTGTTCGTCGGGATCCTGTTCGGCCTGATGCTCGCCCGGCCCGTGGTGAAGCTTATCGAGGAGCCGCTCAAGCGGGCGCTCGGCGACTACTACTCGCAGCGGGCGCTCGACACGGCCCGCACCTGGACCGGCAGCCCCCTGCCCTACTCGGAGGCCGAGATCCGCGACGCCGTCGAAAACCGGGGGCTGACCTTCGAGCTGCGGGAGGTGCACCCGGACCGGCTGCCCCGCGTGCCCGCCGACGAAGGCGACGCGCCGCCGCCTCCCGATGACGCGGCCCAGCCTCCGCAGGCCGCGGCCTCTTCCGCCGCCGCTCCCGCCCCGTTCCCCGCCGACGGCCTCGTGCCGATCCTGCTCTGGCAGCCGCTGGCCCGGGACGCCCGCGTGAGCATCACCACGCTCAGCGCGCAGGAGGCCTTCGGGATCTACATCAAGGCCGCGCTGCTGGTGGGGATCGTGCTCGCGAGCCCGTGGATCTTCCAGCAGCTGTGGATGTTCGTCGCCGCGGGACTCTTCCCGCACGAGAAGCGGCTCGTGCACGTCTTCCTGCCGGTCAGCCTGGGACTGTTCCTGGCGGGGGCGGCGCTGGCCTTCTTCTTCGTGTTCGACTTCGTGCTCGATTACCTGCTGGCCTTCAACGAGTGGCTCGGGCTCGACCCCGACCCGCGGATCAGCGAGTGGATGAGTTTCGTGCTGGTGCTGCCGGTCGGCTTCGGCCTCGGCTTCCAGCTGCCGCTCGTGATGCTGTTCCTCGCGCGGATCGGCATCTTCGACGCCGCTGCCTACGCCTCCCAGTGGCGGATGGCCGTGCTCGTGATCTGCGTCGTCTCGGCGCTGCTCACCCCCGCCGATCCCTACAGCATGCTGTTTCTGGCCGCCCCGCTCTGCCTGCTCTACTTCGGGGGCGTGGCGATCTGCCGCTGGTCGGCCGGCCGCGACGAGGCGGCCGACGCCGGCCGTCAGCTGACGAAGGCCAGCCAGTAGAAGATCACGCCCGTCACGGCCGTGGCCATCAGGTCGAGGGCGGCCAGCCGGGCCATGCGGCGATGCCGGGGGCCGTGGCTGCCCGGCTCCGGCGGGCTGGGAAATCGCCGCACGGCCTCCCACACGACCCACGTCCAGAGCACGAGCGTGCTCACGGCGAACACGAGATGGATGCCGAGCGACCAGAGCACACCGACCGGCCAGAACGGGCTCTCAGCGGCCCGAAGCCGCCAATCGCTGACCAGCCGGATGTCGACTTCGAAGACCACGATCGCGGCCAGGAGCGCCGCCACGATTCCCAACTGGAGCATTTTGTGCACGGCGTAGCGGTGGGCCCGGACCGCGGCGATGCTCAGCCCCAGCACCGGCAGGGTCGCCAGGAGCCCGACGAGCACGACATCCAATCCCAGCGAGGCCCGCGTGCCGAGGAACCCGTCGATGCCGGGCCGCGGGGCGACGACGACAGGAACTTCCGGTGAGGCGGGCGGTGGGGCGTCACTCAAGGCAGGGCCGTGCGGAGGAGGAATGGCTGGGCGGGAAAGTCTAGCAGCCTGCGGGCCCGCGGCAGGCGGAAACCGGCTAGGATCGTCGCCGGCGGCCGAGTGGCGAAACTGGCAGACGCACGGGACTTAAAATCCCGTGGAGAGTGATCTCCGTGCGGGTTCGATCCCCGCCTCGGCCATATGGAGGGCTGCAGGGGCATCCATGCCCCCTGCAGCCTTCGCGGCCCTCGGGCCTTCGGCCCCGGCCGCCGGCCGTACTGACTTCAGGTGGGCAATGCCATCCCTGGCCATTGCCGCCTGCCGGGCCTCCGCCCGGCGGCCGCACCTCCGGGCGGCCGTGCTCGTGCGCGGAGTGGCCCGCGGCGTTCGTTCAGACGAATCACGGACGGAGCGATCCATTCACTCGACGACCGTTGGGCCGCGAGGGGTGGCCCGTGCCAATCGAGCGGCGTAGGAAACCGAGCGCAGCAAGGATTGCGCAGCGAGGTTTCCTCCGAGCGACCGAAGCACAGGATGTGCGCAGGGAGCGTCCGGCGAGATGGCACGGGCCACCTCGAGCCTGCGCGCGGCCGCCCGCCCGAACGTCCGGGCGACAGGGTCCGGCCACCCCGAGCCTGCGGCACCCAAGACGCCGCGAAACCTGCGCGATTCCGGCAATCTGGACGAAGCGGAACCGGGGTTGCTTCGCCCGGAACCGACGCGGTATTTCCCTGGCATCCAGTTCAGCCCCCGACCAGGCCCTGCATGGCTTTCGACACGCACGATTCCGCCCCGCCCCGCCGCCGCGAAATACCTGTCTGGCTGCCGTGGCTGGCCGCGCCCGCCTTCGCCCTGCTGCCGATCGCCGGGTGCGGGGCGGCCGCCACGCTCCGTCACAAGGCCCACACGGCTGCGGCCCCGGCCGTCGCCTCGCGGCCGCTCGTGCCGATCACAGCGGTCGTGACGTCCCTGCCGCCCGGTCGCTGACGGCCGCTGGCACCACGCCGGCCGGCGAACTAGGTTTCGGAGGAGATTCCCCGCTTCCCTCCGGAGCCGCGGCATGCCGCTGCGCATCAGGCTGGCGCTGTTCGCGTGTCTCGTGGCAGCCGCCGCCGCGGCCACGACGGTAACGCTGCTGGCATTCCTGCCACGGGATGCGTTCGTGGGGGGTGGCCCGGCGCTGCCGCCGCTCGCCGCCGAGCCCACGGTCGTCGAGCCGGAGGGGCCGCCATCGCGCGAGGCCCTGGTCCGGCTCGCCATCGCCGCGTTGATCGCCGCAGGGCTCGTGGCGATTCCTGCCGTCATGGCGGCGCTCCGGCTGGCCGGAGGGATCGAGGCACCGCTCGACGCCACGACGGCCGCCGCGGAGGCGGTCGCCGGGGGCGATCTGGGCCGGGAGCCGATCCTCGGAAGGACGGCCGGCCGCGGGCGGCTGCCGGCGGCGATCGAGGCCATCCGGCACGGTCTGGCCGCCATCGTCGCCCGGATCCGGGCTTCGGTCAGTCGGCTCACGACCATCGAGACCGACACCCGCCGCGCGCTCGAGCGACAGCAGCGGGCCGTGGCGGGCTTCGGCGGCGCCACCCACGAGATCTCGGCCGCGGTCGCCGAGATCTCGGCGACGGGCGAGCAGCTGCTGACCGCCACGGGCGGCGTGATGAAGGTCGCCCGCGACGCCGCCGGCGTGGCCGACGAGGGCCGGGACGGCCTCGAGCGGATGACCGCCTCGATGCAGCAGCTCGACGAGGCGATGAACGCCTTCACCCGCAAGCTGGCCACGATCAGCCAGCGGGCCAGCGGGATCACGTCGGTGGTGACCACGATCGCCAAGGTCGCCGAGCAGACCAACCTGCTCTCGGTCAACGCCACCATCGAGGCCGAGAAGGCGGGCGAGGCGGGCCGCGGCTTCCGGATCGTGGCCCAGGAGATCCGGCGGCTTGCCGATCAGACGGCCCAGGCGACCAAGGACATCGAGCGGATGGTCCGTGACATGCAGGCGGCCGTGGCCGGCGGCACGATGGAGATGGATCGCTTCCGCAACGAGGTGAGCGGACGGATCGGCGAGGTGGCCGAGGTGAGCGAGAAGCTCGGCCGCGTGATCGAGCCGGTCCAGTCGGTCACCCGAGCCCTCGAGCAGGTGCACGAGGGGATGGAAGCGCAGTCGCAGGGTGCCCGACAGATCCGCGAGGCGATGGAGTCGCTGCGGGGCGATGCGGCCGAATCGGCGGCGTCGCTGGACGTGTTCACGGCGTCGCTGGCCGGTCTCCACGACGCGATCCGCGAGCTCGAAACCGCGTCGGCCCGCTTCGGTGGCTAGCAGACTGTGGAACAAGTCTGCCGTCGCAGGAGGCGGCGATCATCGACCCAGGAAACCCTCGGCGTTTCCTGCGGTCGATCAAGTGGAAAAAGGCCATGGATGGCTTTTTCCACGGACAGCTAGCGGCGCGTGGTCCGCGCGGCCTGGCGGTTGGCGAGGAACCGCCGCAGGCCGGTGACCACGACCTTCGGCTCGAGTTCGCCCGACTCCATGAACAGGGGCGTGCGGCCGTCGTCGGTGACCACGATCTCCACGGCTTCCGGGGGCAGTTCCCCGTCGCCGAGCAGTTGCCCCATCGCTTCGTCGTCGGCCGGGTCGGCGACGGCCCCCGTCGGCGGCACCTGCGCCACGACGAAGTTGTCGCGGGCGAGCGACTCGAACTCCGGATCCTGGAGGAGCGAGGCCACTCGGGTGGTCGCCCGGGCGTCGCCGGGCCGCGAGACCATGACCAGGATGGGCCGTTTGGCATCCCGGGCCGTGACCACCGCCTCACCGAGCGACGAATGCACCTGGCCCGCGGCGGCCACGGATTGAGCAGGCAGGCGGGTTTCGAGGGCCGCCACCCAGGTTTCCGCCGCCTGGCCCTGGTAGCCGGACTGGCTCGCGATCGAGGCCCCGTCGGGGGCGATCAGCACCACGCTGGGGAAGGAGCGGACGCCGTATTTGATGCAGACCCGGGACCGGGCCTTGCGCTGGTCGAGGGTGATGCCCTCCTGGGGCAGGTCGATCATCAGGAGCACGACCTTGTTCTCGGCCCAGGTGCGAAAAGTCTCGGTTTCCAGGACGTTTTGTTCGAGGGTGCGGCAGTGCTGGCACCAGTCGCTGCCGGTGAACACGGTCAGGATCGGCCGGCCGGTCTCCTCGGCGGCCGCCAGGGCGGCGGAATACTCGGTCAGCCAGCGGGTCTCGCCGCGGGCGACGATGGCGAACAGGGCCAGGAACAGGGCCACTGCCGACCGACCGGCGGCCCTAGAGACCGTCTTCGACACCATCTGCTTGATCTGCATCCGAGCTTTTCCGCGCGTCATATTCATCGCTGTTTGCCTCCGGGCCGCCCTCACCCCCATTTCATCGGGCGGACACGATCCGCCCCGCGAGGGTTGATGGGCCAAAACTCCACCGAAAGGCTAGCCGCGCGGGCCAAAAGTGTAAAACTCCGCCGCTTGCGCCGATTACGCAGACAACCCAATCTCACTCGCTGAACCGATCCCGCTCGACTTACGACGAACGCGGGCGACAAGATCGGGGGCCTCGACGGCCGCGAGGGGAGCGGGGGCCAGGGATGCGCCACCAAACGTGGCGGGGCCCAGCGGTCTCGGTGGGCCCCGCTCTCACGCTCGATCTCTGGCCGGCAGGATGCCGGCCGCCAGCCTGGCGAGGGCACCCTCGGCGTGCCCTCCGCCAGGCCGAGGCGGCGGGGGCCATGGATGGCCCCGCCGCCGGGACATTTAGAACTGCCAGATCGCGTCGCAGCCGCCGTAGAACTGGCCATACTCGTTGAAGTTGCCGAAGGGCAGCTTGCCGGCCGGATCATCCGGCGTGTACCAGTCGTACCGCAGTTCCGGACGAATCATCCAGTTCCGGCTGCCGTTGGGCTTCCAGTTGAGGCCCCACGTCGCCTGCCAGAAGTTGCCCTGGTAGCCGTTCTGGAACGGTCCGCCGAACAGGCCGTTGCGGATCGGATTGGCCACGCGATAGCCGTTGTTGTCGCGGAACCACTCGAGCCGCATGCCGCCCACGAGATTGTCGTTGATGTTGTAGAACATGTACTGGTTGATGCCGTACCAGAGGGCGGTCCCCGGCTGGGCCTGGTTCAGCGTGTCGGGCGTGCCCGCGTTGAACTGCCAACCGTTGTCGTTCTGGAAGACGTACGTCAGCTTGTCGGTCAGCTCGTTGACGTACACCGTGCTGAGGATCGACCGGTTGCCGATGTTGGCCAGGCCCGACACCGCGTCGAACGAGCCGATCTCGTTGCCGCTCGACACGGTCATCGTCAGGGCCTGGGCCTCGTCGGAGCTCTTGAAGGTCGCACCGCCCAGGAACGCGGCGTTGCTGTTGGCACCGGGGTAGCCGGGGTTGTTGATCCCGAAGTAGTTGATCGGGTCGCTGTAGTTGTCCCAGCCGTTGGTGATGCCGCCGTAGACCGTCAGCTGGTCGTTCACCGTCCAGACATCGAGGATGCCGGTGTGGGTAAACGGCTCGCCGTACTGCATCGTGTAGGCATGGGTATAGAAGAAGTTGCCGATCGCCGGCACCACTTCGTACCCGATGATCGTGTAGAAGTGTCCGAACTTCACGGCATGGTTGCCATACCCGACCTCACCGTACAACTGCGGCATGGCCAGACCGTAGTCCTTGCTTGACACCCACGACGGAGCACCGCCGGAACCGGCCGGGTTCGGCTGGTAGAACAGGTTGCCGTCGAGGCCGCGGGCCGTCGTAAAGATGTAGTCGGTACCGTAGAGCAGGTCGACGCGACCGCCCCAGTCCCAGCCACCGTCCTCCGTGTCCAGCACCTTCTCGTTGACGAGATAGAGCTGGTTCATCTGGCCCTGCCAGTTGCGGTCGTTGAACGTGATTGGACCGTTGAACGCGCTGCCCCAATTGTTGGCGCCGATGCCGGCGTCGATCCAGCCGTACGTGGAGATGCCCCGCTCGGTCAGGAACGGCAGTTCCAGATACCGGTTAGGGCCTTCCTCCTCGGATGACTCCTGGGCGGCCTCCTGCGGCGGCAGCGCCCGCAGTTGGTAGGCGTCCTCTTGGGGCACGTTGGGGATCGCCGGGGCCGGCGCGGCCTGGGCGACCTGGGTGTAAAGGCTCGGGTCGAGCACGGTCTGCTCGGCCGCGTTGGCGGAGGTGGCGGCGGCCGTCAGCAGGCCTCCGGCCACCCACAGGGGCAGCTTGAACTTGGCGAATCGCATGGTCTGGGGTGCTCCCAATGCGTGGGGGTGAAAATGCGGACCGCGACCGACGCGGCCCGTGCGGCGTTCCGGACGGGGAAAGCCGCCCCCGTGCACGCCCCGCCAAGCGCGTGCCCGTAGCCAGATTTACCCCCCGCCTAATGCCTCGCATCGGCCCGACGCCGCCACGGAAGTTCGAGATCCTGCGGCAAGCGGCAAGGTCTGCGGAACCGGACCGGCGCCCCGGTAAACCCTGCCGGTCAGGCAGTGGAGAAACCGATCAGGCCTCGGCCAGGGCGCCGGAGAGGAGCGCCTCGAGAAACTGATCGGGCGAGAAGGGCTCGAGGTCGTCGGCTCCCTCTCCCAGCCCCACGAACTTGACCGGCAGGCCGAACTGCTCGGCCACCGGCACGATCACGCCCCCGCGGGCGGAGCCGTCGAGCTTGGCCAGCACGATCCCGGTGCAGCCGGCGGCCTCCTTGAAGCCCTTCGCCTGCGAGAGGGCGTTCTGTCCGGCGGTGGAGTCGATCACGAGCAGCGTCTCGTGCGGGGCGTCGGGGATCTGCTTGGCGATCACGCGGCGAATCTTGCCGAGCTCCTGCATCAGGTTCGACTGCGTCTGCAGCCGGCCGGCCGTGTCCACGATGCAGACGTCGAAGCCCCCCTCGAGGGCCCGGGCGACGGCTCGGTGGGCCACGCTGGCCGGATCGCTGCCGGTCTCGCCGCGCACGATCTCCGCGCCGACCCGGCCGGCCCACATCGCGAGCTGCTCGACCGCGGCGGCCCGAAACGTGTCGCCGGCCCCGAGCACCACCCGTTTGCCTTCGCGGGTGAACAGTCGGGCCAGCTTGGCGATCGAGGTCGTCTTCCCGGACCCGTTGACGCCGGTGACGAGGATCACCGTCGGTCCGCCGGCGGCCGCGGCCAGCCCCGCCTCGGCCGGCCGCAGCCGCTCGAGGAGTTGTGAGCGGATGCTGTCGAGCACGGCCTGGGGCTCGACCACGCGGGCGCGGAGCCGCGTGCCGACGTCGGCCACGATCGCCTCGGCGGCGGACGGCCCCATGTCGGTCTTCACGAGCGCCGCCCGGAGCTCGGCCAGGAACTCGTCGTCGACCAGCCGCCCCTCCCGCTTGAACAGGTCGCGGACGTCGGTCGAGAGCACCTTGGCGGTCTTGGCGAGCCCCGCCTTGAGCCGGTCGAGAAAGCCCATGCTCAGGTCTCCTGGGCCTTGCCGGCGGCCTGCGCCTGGGCTTCGGCCACGAGCCGGCCAAGGATCCCGGCCACGAACCGCGGCGACGATTCGCCCCCGTAGCGTCGCGCCAGCTCGATCGCCTCGTCGGCCACGACCGCTGGCGGCGTGTCGGTGTGGCCGAGCTCGAAGGCCGCGATCCGGAGCACCGCCCGGTCGGTGGCGGCCATCCGGGCCAGCCGCCAGTTGGCCGACCTGGACTCCACCTCGGCGTCGAGCGCGTCGCGGTGCTCGAGCACGCCCGCCACCAGCGCGTCGGCGAACTCGACCAGCGGCCCCGACTTGAGCCGCCCGCGGTGAAAGCGATGGATCACGGCCAGCCGGGCCGCGTCGGGCCGCGGCTCGCCGGCGAGGTCGAGCTGGTAGAGGCTCTGGAGGGCCACCTCGCGGGCCCGGCTGCGGCGGCTCATGCGTCTCGGCCCCCGTCGCCGGCGATCGCTGCCAGCAAGCCGATCATCTCGGCCGCGGCCGCCGCACACTCCGCCCCCTTGTTGCCGGCGAAGCCGTCGGCCTCCGAGCCGCCGGCCCGGGCCAGGGCCTGGGCGAGCGTGTCGCACGTCAACACGCCGAAGATCACCGGCAGGCCGTGGGCCCGGCCCGTGGCCTCGATGCCGACGGCGACGGCGTCGGCGATCACGCGGTCGTGAATCGTCTCCCCCTTGATGATCGCACCCAGGCAGAGGACGGCGGCGTAGCGTCCGGTGGCGGCCAGGCGGTCTGCGGCCAACGGCAACTCGAAGGAGCCCGGCACCCAGGCCACGTCGATGCGCTCCGCCGGCAGGCCGGCCCCGCCGAAGTGCGCGACCGCGGCCTCGAGCAGCCGACGCGTGATCGAGTCGTTCCAGCGGGCGACGACCACGGCCACGCGGGTGCTGGCCGGCAGTCGGGCGGCGGAACCGGTGAGGGTGCGGGGGGCGGGCACGGGGGTCATCGGAGCCGCAGCGACTCTCCTAGGACTTCAGGCTGGCGAGGAACTCGGCGTTCGAGCCGGTCTTGGAGAGCCGGTTGACGAGCAACTCCATCGCATCGGTCGGGTTCATGTCGGTGAGCACCCGCCGGAGCACGCAGATTCGGCGGTATTCGTCGGGCTCCAGCAGCATCTCCTCGCGGCGGGTGCCCGAGCGGTTGATGTCGATCGCCGGATAGATCCGCTTGTCGACCAGCCGCCGGTCGAGCACCACCTCGAGATTGCCGGTGCCCTTGAACTCCTCGAAGATCACGTCGTCCATCCGGCTGCCGGTGTCGACGAGCGCCGTGGCGATGATCGTCAGCGAGCCCCCCTGCTCCACCTTGCGGGCGCTGCCGAAGAACCGCTTCGGCCGCTGCAGGGCGTTGGCATCGACGCCGCCGGAGAGGATCTTGCCGGAGTTGGGCACCTCGGAGTTCCAGGCCCGGGCCAGCCGGGTGATCGAATCCAGGAAGATCACCACGTCGCGGCCATACTCCACCAGCCGCTTGGCCTTCTCGAGCACCATGTCGGCCACCTGCACGTGGCGGGCCGAGTTCTCGTCGAAGGTCGAGCTGATCACCTCGCAGGACGGCCCCTTCACCTGCCGCTCCATGTCGGTGACCTCCTCGGGTCGCTCGTCGATCAGGAGCATGAACACGTAGGCGTCTGGGTAGTTGGCCAGCACGGCCTTGGCCATCTTCTGCAGCAGGATCGTCTTGCCGGCCCGGGGCGGGCTCACGATCAGGCCGCGCTGGCCGAAGCCGATCGGCACCACCAGGTCGACCACCCGCGTCGAGATCTCCTCGGCGGTGGACTCCAACTGGATCCGCTCGTCGGGATGCAGCGGCGTGAGTTCGTCGAAGAAGACCCGGGTGGTGAGCTTGGCCGGATCCTCGCCGTTGATCGCCTCGACCCGCAGCAGCGCGAAGTACCGCTCGCTCTCCTTGGGCGGCCGGATCTGACCGGCCACGCTCATCCCGTTGCGGAGCCCGAACCGCCGGATCTGGCTCGGGGAGACGTAGATGTCGTCGGGGCAGGAGAGGTAGTGGAAGTCGGCGCTGCGGAGGAATCCGAACCCATCGGGCAGGATCTCGAGCGTGCCCTCGCCGAACATCAGCCCGTTGAGCTTGATCCGCTCCTTCAGGATCCGGAAGACGATGTCCTGCTTCTTGGCTCCCGTCACGTCGCCGATCTGCTCCTGGCGGGCGAGCTCGACGAGTTCCTGCATCGAGAGCTTCTGCAGGCTCGCGATCGAGGGATCGCCCTTCTTGAGGGCCTCGTAATGGCTCGTGACGTCGAGCCCCTCGCGGACCTCCTCGGCGATCTCCTCCGCGAGGCTCATCGGCTCGCGTTCCGCCTCGGAAGACGAGGCCTCCGCGCTGGGATCGGTCATGGAAAACCTCGCTGGCCCGGCGGGTCGGCAGGCCTGATTCGGACGGATCGGGAGGATGGGGATGACGAGACCTTCTGCCCCGTCGCGGCGACGCGACCGGCACACGGAAGGCTGACAGGAACCCCGGGCGGGAGCCGGCGGGACCCGGAACCTCCACCACCTACGGATTGCGACGAATCGCCCCGTCGTGGCGGATGGCCTCGAGGACCTCACCGACCTGACCGCGAGTATAGGCCGGATCCCGGGAGGCATCCACGACGAGGGTTTTTTCCGGAGTCGGCGGCCGATACCCGCGTTCCCAGGCCCGCTCCCGTGCCTGCCGCTGCAACTCGGGCCAGCCCCGAAGATCGACCCGTCGCCGGCGTTCCGCCTCGTCGCACTCGACCCTCACGAGCCGATCGCATCGCCGATCCCAGCCGGCCTGCATCAGCAGCGGGACGTCGAGCACGACCAGCGGCCGCTCGCCGGCCGGGGTCGACGCCGCGATCGCCGCCAGCCGCTCGTCGATGCGGCCGCGCACGCGGGGATGCACGATCGCCTCCAGCTCGGCGAGGGCCGCGTCGTGGGCCGGCGTGGGGCCGAAGACCCGCTCGGCGACCAACGGCCGGCGGATCCGGCCGAACGCGTCGAGCACGTCGGCGCCGAATCGGGCCACGACCGCCGCGACGACCTCCGGCTCGGCGAGCACGGCGTGGGCGATCCGGTCGGCGTCGATGACCTCCGCCCCCAGGTCCGCCATGGACCGGGCGACGGTCGACTTGCCGGCCCCGATCCGACCCACGAGCCCCACGATGATCATCATTCGCACTCCGCCCAGGTCGCTCCCTGGCTCACCGAAACCTCGAGCGGCACGGTGAGCGTCATCGCCCCCTTCATCTCCGCCACGACGAGCGGCTCGACCACCGCCACCTCGGCCTCCGGCGTCTCGAGCACGAGCTCGTCGTGGATCTGGAGCACGATCACGGCCCGCAGGCTCTCCGTCCGCAGCCGCGCGGCCACCCGCAGCATCGCCAGCTTGATCAGGTCGGCGGCCGAGCCCTGCACCACGGTGTTGACGGCCGTCCGTTCCGGGAGCGTGAGGGCCGGCACCCCGGCGGCGCTCCGCCGCCTGGCCCGCTCGCGGACCCCGGCGATCGCCCGCCGGCGGCCGAGGATCGTGGTCACGTGGCCGTCGCGGCGGCAGCGGTCGAGGATCTCGTCCATGAAGGCGGCCGCGCCGGCGAAGGCGGCGAGATAGGCGGCGATGAAGGCCGAGGCCTCGGCCTGCGGGATGCCGAGGCTCTTGGCGAGGCCGAAGCCGCTCTGGCCGTAGAGGATCCCGAAGTTGACCGCCTTGGCCGTGCGCCGCATCGCGTCCGACACGTCACCCGGCGCGACGCCGTGCACCGCCGCCGCCGTGCGGACGTGGATGTCCTCCCCCGACGCGAAGGCCTCCTTCATGGCGGCGTCGCCCGAGAGGTGGGCGAGCACCCGCAGTTCGATCTGGGAGTAGTCGGCCGCCACGAACCGCCACCCCGCCTCGCCGGGCACGAACGCCGCGCGGATCTGCTGCCCCTCCCGGGTGCGGATCGGGATGTTCTGGAGATTGGGGTCGCTCGAACTGAGCCGGCCGGTGGCGGTGACGGTCTGGTTGAAGGTGGTGTGGATCCGACCCGTGCCCCGATCGACGAGCGCCGGCAGCGCGTCGACGTAGGTGCTCTTGAGCTTGGCATACTTGCGGTGCTCGAGCAGCTTGGCAGGGAGCGGGTGGAGCGGCGCGAGCTCCTCGAGCACCTCGGCGTCGGTGCTCGGGCCGGTCTTCGTCCGCTTCACGACCGGCAGCCCGAGCTCGTCGAAGAGCACCGTCCGCACCTGCACGGGCGACGCGAGCAGGAATGGGTGGCCGGCGAGGGCCTGGATCTCCTCCTCGAGGCCGGCGAGCCGCACGGCATACTCGCCCGAGAGCGCCGCCAGCACGGCCTCGTCGATCCGCACCCCGCGACACTCCATCTCGGCGAGCAGGCCGGCCAGCGGCAGCTCGACCTCGGTGAACAGCGGCGTCAGGCCGGCCGCCTCGAGTTGCGGGGGCAGCTCGTGGGCGAGCCGGGCCACGGCCCGACAGTGGGCCGCGGCGGAGGCCGCATCCCCCGGCCGCTCGAACCCGGCCTCCGCGGCGGCATCGCCGGGCACCAGCTCACCGACGCCGTGCCGGCGGCAGGTCTCGGCGAGACCGAGATTCCGCTCCCCCGCCTCGAGGAGATAGGCGGCCAGGAGCGTGTCGAACGACCGCCCGCCGAGCGTGAACCCGAGGCTGCGCAGGGCGACGTCGTGCCGCTTGAGGTCGTGCCCCTGCTTGGCCACGCCCGCGTCGAGAAGC